>Ga0172380_10000871_pt1 | contig 54602 bp, 46 predicted proteins | sample Leawe162metaG_FD_119747 | JGI IMG/M metagenome (GOLD analysis project Ga0172380, IMG submission 119747) | Leachate microbial communities from a municipal landfill in Southern Ontario, Canada - Leachate well 162 metaG | ecosystem: Engineered > Solid waste > Landfill > Unclassified | place... | reverse complement strand
TGGTGGACCGAATGAGGATCGAACTCACGACCTCCGCATTGCGAACGCGGCGCTCTCCCAGCTGAGCTATCGGCCCGGTGAAGGGGAAAATTCTACCTGAGTGCCAGTGGAAATTGAAGTGCCGGGATAATGGGCGGTAATTGCTCTTGCCTCATGCTCCAATTTCGTGTGCAATGGGACCCATATGGCCGAAAGTAAAAAATACGAAGTTCAAGTGGAAACCGCCGTTGCTTACCTTCCCGATCAGTCTGACGAGAAGGGTGAGCGCTATGTGTTTGCCTACACCATTACTATTTCCAACACGGGCACCGTGCCGGCGCAATTGATCAGCCGGCACTGGATCATTGCCGATGCAGCCAGTCAGGTACAGGAAGTGCGCGGGCTGGGCGTGGTGGGGGAACAGCCCTTGCTGCGGCCGGGTGATTCTTTTGAATATACCAGTGGCACGTCCCTGGCGACGCCGGTGGGCACCATGCACGGCAGTTACCAGATGGTGGCCGAGGACGGCACCCGGTTCGAGGCGCCAGTCGCGGAATTTATCCTGAGCGTGCCGCGCGTGCTGCACTAGACTTGAGCTGGATGCGGTAAAGATGAAGATATTGCGAATATTTCCCTGGCTTCTGCTGGCTCTGCTTTCTGCCTGTGTCACTGTGCCCCCTCCCGCGCCGCCTGCTCCGCCAGTAGCTGTGACGCCGGCTGTTCCTCCGCCCGAGCTTGCTGCGCCTGTCTTGCAGTCTGCGGACTGGGCCGCCGTTTCCGGCTGGAGCGAGGATGATCCCACGCTAGCCTGGGATGCTTTTATGCAAAGCTGCTCCACGCTGAAGCGGCAGCCGGCATGGCAGGCGGTGTGCTCGGCTGCTGCGGACCAGTCTTTGCAGCCGGAGGCACTGCGCCGCTTTTTTGAAGAAAACTTCATCCCTTACCAGGTAGTCAATCCAGACAGCAGCAGCGAAGGGATGATCACCGGCTATTACGAGCCGCTGCTGAATGGCAGCCGCACCCGCAGCAGCCGTTATCGCTACCCGCTCTACAGCACCCCTGCTGATTTGCTGGTAATTGATCTAAGTCCGGTTTATCCGGAACTCAAGAGCATGCGTCTGCGTGGCCGCTTGCAGGGTAACCGGGTAGTGCCTTATTACAGCCGGGCTGAAATCGAGAATGGCGCGGCGCCGGTAAAAGGAAATGAACTGTTCTGGGTGGACAATGCGGTGGATCTGTTCTTTTTACAGATTCAGGGGTCGGGAAAGATCAAGTTGCCGAATGGCGAGTTGATGCGTATCGGCTATGCCGACCAGAATGGCTACCCCTATAAATCCATTGGCAAGTCACTAGTGGAACGCGGTGAACTGACGCTCGATAAAGCCTCGATGCAGGGCATCAAGGATTGGGCCAAGCGTAATCCGGACAAGCTCACGGAATTGCTCAATGTGAACGCCAGCTATGTGTTCTTCCGCGAACTGCCGAACCAGCTTGCCGGCCCGCTGGGGGCGCTGGGTGTTCCGCTGACTGCGGGGCGCAGCCTGGCTGTTGATCCGCGAACCATCCCGCTTGGCGCGCCGGTATTTCTTTCGACCACCTGGCCGAATGAGAGCAAGCCGCTACAGCGCCTGATGGTGGCGCAGGACACGGGCGGCGCTATCAAGGGGGCGGTGCGGGCCGACTTTTTCTGGGGCTTTGGCAGCGACGCCGGAAAACAGGCGGGTAGCATGAAGCAGCGGGGCAGGATGTGGGTGTTGTTGCCGCGCGGCTACCCGTTGCCGCTGGTGCAATAACCCCAGGCAGCAAACCGTGCTTTATCTGACGCTTAAATCCATTCATGTCAGCTGCGTGGCGCTGACCATCAGTCTGTTCCTGTTACGCGGGTTCTGGATACTGCGGGACTCGGCACAGTTACAACAGCGCTGGGTCCGGATTCTTCCTCATGTAATCGATGCCACGCTGCTGACCAGCGCCATCCTGCTTGCGGCCCTGACGGGGCAATATCCTGGGGTCAACGGCTGGCTGACTGCCAAAGTGGCGGCTTTGTTACTTTATATCGGGCTCTGGACCATTGCGATCAAGCGGGGAAGGACCAAGCGCACAAGAGTCGCGGCCTGGCTGGGCGCCATTCTGGTTTTTGGCTACATCGTGGCGGTTGCGCTTACGCGGCAGCCCGTCCCGGGCTAGCAGCCTGTCGGACTTAAAGGAAATCGGCTGTAAATCCGCCTGGCCGGTCCATATTTCGCCGCTTTTTTGGGCAATAGAATGACTATTGCCCGGCAAAACCGGCAAAATCTGTCCTCGCCCAGCCAAATTTTGCGAGCAGCCGCTGCGCGGCTTGCCTGCTAAACCCAATGCGCTTCAATTCTTCAAGTCCGACAGGCTGCTAGCGCGGCTTTTTGCGGGGGGTGGCTTCAGCCCTGGCTGTGTCGCCAACCCGCACCCTGGATTTGAAGGCGCCGTCCGCTAGTTCCCCCACCGCATACAGGGGGTGAACCTGATCCAGGGTGAGCGTGGCAACCGGTGATTCCTGGATGCCAAGAGCGGCTGTGGCAGCGCTCTCGACTGGTGCCGCAGGGTTTCTGTGATAGACCTTGAGCTTGTCGCCGGGGCGCAACGCGGACAGGCTGCCCGCATCAATAAAAACCTTTCCGTCTTCGATGCGTACGATATTCGCCATGAAAGGCAGGCCCGCCAGGTCCTCGCCTATCAGTCCGGTCTGGGTGTTGAGCAGCTGTTCCACTGCCTGCCCGAACGCCGTGTCAAAAAAGGCGGCGCTGGCAAAAGCCTTGTCTCGCCCCACGGCTGCGCGCCCGGAAATTTCCACGCTGTTGCGGTGGCGCTTGAGGAGCGCACCGGTCTGACCGTCATGCAGAAAAATCTCCACCTCGAGGCGCCGCTCCGTTGCAACCGGGCGGACGCCGGCAACCACGCTGTTCCATGGCAGGCCGAGTTCGAAACGGCGCCCGGTTTCGTTGCCCTGCCAGCCGAAGTAGGGGCGCAGCGATTCATCGCTGACAGCGGCATCCAGAATGAGGCCGGAAATCACGATCTGGCTGCCATTCTGCTCGGCAATGCGATGGATCAGTTCGCGGCTGGCGGGAGAGTCCGGATTGATGTTGCGCGGGTCTGAGTACGGAGAGGCCGTGCTGTAGCGTGCCACTATATTCCCCCCGGCTTCCAGACGGCGCAGGAATTCGCGCGGGTAGCCGTCCCAGATATTGACGATATCATCCACCTGAAGCGAATTGGCGACCTGAAAGCGGGTGACGGCCACTGTTTTCCAGAATGTCCTCGGTTGCGTGTCATCTCCAGGCGCGGCGCTGGAGGCTGCGGCCGATTCGGCGGCGGCAAGATTTTCTGCCGCGATGACGTGTGCTGTTGCCAGACTGGCGGCCAGCAGCGCTGCCATCCCGGTTTTCAGGATTCGCCGTGCAAAAAAAGACTCGGCAAAGGCAGGCAGCCGCATTACAGGATTTTTTCGGTTTTAAGTGAAAAAGCAATCCCGGCCGACTTCAAATCCTTGATCTCGTTCTCCAGCAGGGCGCGGGTAAGCGTGTTGCGTTCCAGCCAGGCCCGGTCGATGGAGAGAGAAAAACCCCCACTGCTGCCAGGCTTGAGTTTCATGGCTGGCAACTCTGCGTCGCTGCGGCTGCGGCAAAAAAGAACCGCCAGACGCAATACCAGGATCAACATCCATTCGTCACTGTTTTTGACTGGCTGCTGATCCAGCAGTTTCTTCAGGGAGCCTCGATGGGCACGCACCAGCAGGCTCAGCAGCTCCTGTTCGCGGGTGGAAAAACCGGGCATGTCCGCATTTGCGAGAATATAGGCGGAATGGCGGTGATAGCCGGTATGGGCAATCGAGATGCCGATTTCATGCAGGCGCGCGGCCCAGGCAAGATACTGGCGCGGCTCTTCAATATTCCCTGCCAGCTTGTTCACAAGCTGATCGAACAGGGCATCGGCCAGTTCCTGCACTCTTCCCGCCTGGGGCGGGTCCACATGATAGCGCCGCATGAATTCACGTACCGTGGACTCGCGCATGTCATGCTGGTGGAAGCGCCCCAGCAGGTCGTACAGCACGCCTTCGCGCAGCGCGCTGGAAGCAACCGCCATGTGCCCGATGTCGAGTTCGGTGAAAATGCTGTTCATGATGGCGAAACCGCCAGCCAGCACTGGCATGCGGTCAGAGGGCAAGCCGGCCAACTGCAACAGCTTGACGTCGCCGGACTTGAGCAGCAGCTCACGCAACGCGCTCATGCCTTCCCGGGTCAGGCCGGATGGAGAAAGGCCATTTTGCTCCAGGATTTCTGCCAGCGCTCGTGCCGTGCCGGAGGAGCCCACTGCCTGTTGCCAGTGGCCCGCCGAAAATTCGGTGGCGATGGTCTGGATTTCACTGCGTGCGGCAAGTTCGGCCTGCTGGAGATTGGCCCGGGTAATTTTTCCGTCGGGAAAAAAATGCCTGCTAAAGCTGACGCAGCCCATGTACAGGCTTTCCATGCGCTCCGGCTGATAGCCAGAACCGATAATGAATTCGGTGGAGCCCCCGCCAATATCCACCACCAGGCGCTTTTCTTCCGAAGGCGGCAGGCCGTGGGCAACGCCGATATAGATTAGGCGCGCCTCTTCCCTGCCGGCGATGATTTCGATCGGGAAGCCCAGTGCGTTTTGAGCGGCCTCGAAAAAAAGTGAGGCGTTTTTGGCCACGCGGAAGGTGTTGGTGCCAACCGCGCGTACTGCTTCACGCGGCAACTCGCGCAAGCGCTCCGAAAAGAGCTTGAGGCAGGCCAGGGCACGCTGCTGGGCTTCCTCGTCGAGTGTTTTGTCAGGCATCAGTCCAGCGCCGAGCCGGACGGATTCCTTGAGTGAGTCGAGGGGGTAAATCTGATCGCCCACAACACGTGCGACCTGCAACCTGAAGCTGTTGGAGCCCAGGTCAATGGCGGCGATCGTGGAATATTCGCGCATCTTCAGAACTCGTTAATGGAAAATTTGGACATACGATAACGAGCCCTACAATTCCCCGATCTTGCGCTCCATTTCTTCCATGCTGGCGTGACGCACCACTTTGCCCTGAGCCATGTAAACCACGTAGCCCGCGATATTCTTGGCGTGGTCGCCAATGCGTTCCACCGCCTTGGCGGCAAACAGGATATCGATGGCGGTCGAGATCATGCGCGGGTCTTCCATCATGAAAGTGATCTGATGACGCAGTACCGCATCGTACTCTTCGTCCACCTTGATATCCTGGCGCTTCAGCTGGGTTGCGGCAGATACGTCGAGACGGGCGAATGCATCCAGCGAAGCGCGCAGCATTTCCAGCACCATGTCGCTCATGTGCTTGATTTCGGTAAAACGCGGAGTTGAAATGCGGTCTGCACCGTAAATCTTCTTTGCCATACGGGCGATTTTTTCCGCCTTGTCGCCAATCCTTTCCAGATCGGTGATGGTTTTTTCCACGGTCATGATCATGCGCAGGTCGCCGGCAGTGGGCTGGCGGAGAGCAATGATCTTGGTGCACTCCTCGTCGATCTGTATTTCCAGGTCGTTGATATGGAAGTCGCTGGCAATAACTTCATCGGCCAGCGCCAGGTCGCCATCGGTCAGTGCCTTGATGGCCTTGTTGATCTGTTCTTCCACCAGGCCGCCCATTTGCAGAATGCGCGAGCGGACATGTTCCAGTTCAGCGTCGAATTGTTTAAAGATGTGTTCCTGGGACATGGCGGATTCTCCTGACTACGCGCTAAATCGGCAAATTCTAGTGGGGGTGTATGACAATCTGGTGACGTGCTTATTTTGCCGTCATAACCCTGACACCTTCGGCAGCGCCAAGCAGCAGCACATCTGCCGGGCGGCAGGCAAACAGGCCGTTGGTAACCACGCCGGTAATCTGGTTAATGGCAATTTCCAGCTCGACCGGATTCATGATCTGCAGGTTGTGAACATCGAGAATCACATTGCCGTTGTCGGTGGTGAAGCCCTGGCGCAGTACCGGCTGGCCGCCCAGCCTGGTAAGCTGGCGAGCCACATAGCTGCGGGCCATGGGAATGACTTCGACCGGCAGGGGAAACTTGCCCAGCATGCCGACCAGCTTGCTGCCATCAGCGATACAGACGAATTTTTTGCTGCATGCAGCGACGATTTTTTCCCGCGTCAGCGCGCCGCCGCCGCCCTTGATCATGTGCATGTGTTCGGTGATTTCATCCGCGCCGTCGACATACACGGCGAGTTCGGTCACGCTGTTCAGGTCGAGGACTTCGATGCCGTGCTTCTTCAGGCGCTGGGCGGTGGCTTCGGAGCTGGCGACAGCACCATCAAGCTTGTGCTTGATTTTTGCCAGTTCATCGATGAAAAAATTGGCGGTGGAGCCGGTTCCCACGCCGATGATACCGCTGGGGACATGTTCAATGGCAGCGCGTGCCACGGCCTGCTTCAGTTCGTCTTGAGTCATTTTTACTGGGCTTCCAAAACAATCGGTTCTAAAAGCCTAAAGGATAGCGGCTGGCGGCAATTTAGGCTATAGGCCATCTGCTCAAAAACGCCGATTCCTGTTAATCTTCGGCCCAATATACCATTCACTATGTAGCCTTATGCCAACCGATTATCTGGAAAAAATCCTTACCGCCCGTGTTTATGATGTGGCGATCGAAAGCCCGCTGGAAGTCGCGCCCAATCTTTCCGGCCGGATGGGCAACACGCTCCTGCTGAAGCGCGAAGACATGCAGCCGGTGTTCTCCTTCAAGCTACGCGGCGCTTACAACAATATGGCGCAGTTGCCGCGGGCGGCGCTGAAGCGCGGTGTCATTGCCGCTTCTGCTGGCAACCATGCGCAAGGCGTGGCGCTGGCCGCGCAACGCCTCAAGTGCGAAGCCGTGATCGTGATGCCAGCGACCACGCCGCAGATCAAGATCAACGCGGTTGCGTCGCGTGGCGCCCAGGTGATATTGCACGGCGACTCCTATTCCGATGCCTATGCTCACGCGGTGGAACTGGCGAAAGAAAAAAAACTGACTTTTGTTCATCCCTACGACGACCCCGAAGTCATCGCCGGCCAGGGCACGGTCGGCATGGAAATCCTTCGACAGCACAGTGGGCCACTACATGCCATTTTCGTGCCGGTGGGCGGCGGCGGCCTGATCGCCGGTGTGGCGGCCTACGTCAAACGTTTGCGGCCAGAAATCAGGATCATCGGTGTCGAGCCGGTGGACGCCGATGCCATGTATCAGTCACTGCGCCAGAAGGTGCGCGTGATTCTGCCCCAGGTGGGCATTTTTGCCGATGGGGTGGCGGTTAAACAGGTGGGGGAAGAAACCTTCCGTATGTGCCAGGAACTGGTGGATGAAGTGATCCTGGTCGACACCGATGCGATTTGTGCCGCAATCAAGGATGTGTTCGAGGACACGCGCTCCATCCTCGAACCCGCCGGCGCGCTCTCCATCGCGGGCGCCAAGCTGTATGCCAAGCGGCAAAAGCTGAAAAACAAGAATCTGGTGGCTATTGCTTCTGGCGCCAACATGAACTTTGACCGGTTGCGGCATGTGGCTGAGCGCGCGGAGCTGGGCGAGCAGCGCGAGGGGCTGTTTGCCGTCACCATTCCGGAGCGGCCAGGCAGTTTCAAGGATTTTTGTGCCCTGATCGGGCCGCGCAGCATCACCGAATTCAACTACCGTTTCTCCAACCCCGCCAATGCGCATGTTTTCGTCGGGGTGCAAGTGCATAACCGGGGCGAGGTGACCAAGTTGCTGGCGGCACTGGAACAGAAAGGGCTGCCTGCGCTTGATCTGTCCGACAATGAAATGGGCAAGTTGCACATCCGTCATCTGGTGGGCGGGCATGCCCCGCTGGCGAAGGACGAACTGGTGTACCGTTTCGAATTTCCGGAACGCCCTGGTGCGCTCATGGGGTTTCTCAACAGCATGAGCCACAACTGGAATATCAGCCTGTTCCACTACCGCAATCATGGCACCGATTATGGCCGTATTCTGGTCGGCATCCAGGTACCGCCGCGGGACAAAGCGGCATTCACCGCATTTCTGGACAAGCTGGGCTACCGCTACTGGGACGAAAACGACAATCCTGCTTACAAATTGTTTCTGGGGTAGCGCTTCAACTGCGGGAAAAATCCGGGATAAGCGCCTGAAACAGGCAGGGGAAACCAAGGAAAAAGGGCGGCCGATCGGCCGCCCGGATACGCGAATTACTTTTTCTTGGCTGCGGATTTGGCTTTGACGGTTGTCTTGACGCCAGCAACCGCGTCTTTCAGCTTGGCGCCTACCTTGAATTTGACGACCCTCTTGGCTGGGATTTTGAGTTCCTTGCCGGTGGCCGGATTGCGGCCAACGCGCGCTGCGCGCTCTTCGACGGCAAAAGTACCAAAGCCGATCATCTGCACATTATCACCGCTGCTCAGTGCGTTTTGCACCACGGCCACGAAGGCATCAAACATTTCCGCTGTCTGAGCTTTGGAATGCTGGCTAATCTTGGCTACGGCATCAACTATTTCGCCCTTGTTCATGTTGCTGACTCCTCGTTATGGTGAATGGGTGTAGGGATTTTCGGGGATAAAAGACCTTCAAGCCAAGCTACATTTGCATTTCATCGGAAAAGTAGTTAATTCCGCCACACAAACCTGCACTCGCAAAGACCATGCACACTTTTGTTCAGCCCCTTCCATGGAAACAAGATGGAAACAAGCAGAAATCTTGCTGTCATCACGCTGCAACATCTGCCGCCTAGAGTTTGTGATGTTATTTGTTTACTTCCAAAGGAGAAATAACATGGCAACTTTCTGTCCCGAGCATGAACTGGCCTACGCCCTGGCGGTTGATTTATGCTCACAGTGGAAACATAAAAACAGCAAGACCGTATTGTCCGTGGATGACCTGATGAAAATCAAGGAATGGATCAACACATCGGGCAATGGCGTTATAAAATACCCAGCCATGGCGCCTCTGGCCACCCAGGGTCTGGATAATCTGATTGCGGAAAACTTTCGGACCGATCCTCCCGGAGCCAATCTTTTGAGAATCTAGAACTTTCTCTCGATTGATCGCCACCCGGATGATTCGCTGACGAGAGTGGTGACAATATGAGAAATTCGTGGAAGGACAGTATCTACCTGCAACGGGAAGAACTGGCGCGTAATCTGCGCGAACCGTTGGCGCATCTGGCCGAGCGATGTGCGCCGGCATGGAATAACCGTGAACAGCTGGACGCGGTGCTCATGGATGGATTCTCCTCCATTCCCCACTGTTCGTTCCTGTATTGCGTCGATGCCAAGGGTATCCAGATTTGCGATAACGTTGGCCAGCCCGGACTGGGGCTGGAGCATTTTGGCCGCGACCGCTCCCAGCGGCCCTACATGAAAGAAGTCGTGCCGAGCTGGGGGTTTTTACTTTCAGATGCCTATATCAGCCTGCGTGAGCGCCGCCCTTCCCTCACGGCCTTGCAGGTGGTGCGCGCCGATTCCCACTCACTCGGCTATCTCGGCGCCGACTTTGATCTGCGCAACCTCCCGGTGACATCCGGGCTCTACCACGAGCCCGGCTACTGGATGCAGGTCAAGGGCGATCCGGCGATACGCAGCACGGTGTTCCTGCAGTCGCGCACGGAAAGTCCGATGGACCGCAACATGGAGCATGCCCTCTCCATCCTGGAAGAACTGCTGACGCACCGCGGGGTATTCCAGTGCGTGATCCATTTTTCCAGCAGCCGGGTCACGATCTGGACCCTGGATGACCCGTACATCTATCACATGCTGGATCACGATGCCCTGAACGATCCGGATGTTTGCCTGCTCTTCCCGGTTCATCCCTACCCCAGCAATGCCGCAATCGAGCAGATCGATATCCGGCGCATTCTCGATACCATGAAATCCCTGCGTCTGGCCGACCCCACCATCTACCTGCGCACCGCCTCGATCAATATTTTCAACGGCATGATCAGCCTGACCTTCTCCTGCGACGGCTCGCACTACATGCCGCACGTGGAGTTTCTGCTGAAGGACACCTCGTTCTGGTTCTAGTGTAGCGTTGCACGCCAACCGGCCTGATTATATGAATGCCTCGCCTGAACCCCGCGCCAGAATTTTCCTGCTGAGCCATATGCGCGCCTTTACCACCCTGGCCGGGCATATCCTCGGCTCGCACCCAGAGATCAATGGTTACTATGAAATGCATCTCAGCTACGAGGACGCCTCCGCGCTGGACCGGCAGCTTGATGTGTTTCTGGAAAGCGATGCGCTCAAAAAGAACAGCCGCTTTCTTTTCGACAAACTGCTGCATAACGACTACTCGCTGAACCCCGAGCGGCTTGGGCTGGCGAATATCAAGATACTGATCTCCCTGCTGGAACCGGAACGCACGATCAAAAGCATCGTCAACCTGTTTGCCCGGAAAGAGGTCGAGGATCTCTACGCCTCGCCCGTCGAGGCGGCGAACTACTATATCGCCCGGCTCCAGGCGCTCGCCGATTTCAGCCGGACTGCCGGCCGGCCCTATTACTATTTCGATGCGGAAATCTTGCAGCGCACGCCGGAGGTACTGCTGCCCAGGCTATCGGACTGGCTGGAACTGGATTCGCCGCTCAGCGAGCGCTATCAGATCTTCAGCCAGACCGGTAAAGCCAGAAAAGGCGACTCGTCCGGGCGCATCCATAGCGGAAGAATCGACAGGACAGCGGTCGATTACTCGCATATCACCATTCCGGAGGATGTGCTGAGTAAGGCGCGAGAAGCTTACCGGGAATACCGCCGGGAGATTGTCGGGAATGCGAAGGATTCGGTCAGCTTGAAACAACAGTACGTGTGATCAAGCAATGTGTTATTGCATGCTTTCCACACCGGGGCGATTCAATGCATCCACAATGCCTGGTCTTGAAAGTCAGCCCTGACGCGTGTTATCGATTTTTGGATGATTCCAAAGCGTAGTGGTTCATCGCCCGCAAGCGTTCGGCAATCACTTTCATCACATCCAATGCAAAATTCGGCGTCTGCTGAATCAGGAAGAGAAAGCGGCGTTTATCGATCATGACCAATCTACAATCAGTCCTTGCAACCACATCTGCGCTCACAGGCGCGTGGTCAATAAGGCCTAATTCTCCCAACAAACTGCCAGCATGCGCCGTATAAAACACTTTATCGCCCAGCTTGATCTCTGCATCCCCTTCAATTACCACGTACATCACGTCACTCATAGCCCCACACTTAAGTATGGTTTCTCCAGCAGCAAAATTGACACCTTCGGCTTCATGCTTAAACAGGTTGGAAAAATCCATGGAGACCCCTCATCATTATTTGATTATCGTAAATTTCTTGCTGATAAATGGATGATCATATCCATATATGTGATTACGTTGTGCTAAATTAACAAGCTCCATAATATTTTCAAAGAGGTTTTTTATAATGTCCAAGCTTAAGGATCTTGAGAAACGTTTTTTGAATGGCCCGGAAAACCCGGATTTGATGATTCTGAAGAAGTTCATCAAAGCGCTGTGCATAGAGGGAAAATTCAACATTTCTGATCTTTATGAATTACCGCTAAATGATTTCGAGCTGGCCATAGAAACACTGAAAAGCTGGCGGCTGGATCGTTACACAAAAACGAAAGAACGCATCGCTGCACTGATCTGCACGCCAAGCAACAATCTCTGATATCTCATGGGTGTAACACCGCCTGCTGTCCTCTTCATTAACTTGTCACACAAGTGGACTAGGCTTGCAATATGGCTCAGTACGAAAACCATGAAAGACTGGTGATCTTTGACGCTGATGGCACGACCATTGACGCGTTTCATGCTATCGAACTGGCTTTTATGCGACATGGCATGGCCCTTGGCGACCTTGAGCGCTTTCAAAAACGGCGCAAACTGTTCAAATATCTAGGCGGCCTGCGCGAGCTACCGACAAATCTGCGTCGCCAGTTTGGCAAACAAAGCCGCAAACAGTTGCTTGCAACGCCGACCGATGTCTATCGTGATGAGGCCTGCCTGTATCCCGGCATCGCCCCCTTGCTCGGGACACTGCTGGCGGATCCTGACGTCCGTGTCGGTCTTGTCACCCGCAATATAACGAATCAACCCGCAGAAACACTGAAACACCTGTTTCTGCGACATGGCCTCGACCTTGGCGAATTCGACTATTTTGCCTGCATCCCGCTACGGGAGGAAAAGACCGCACATTTGAAGGATGCGCGGCAAATCTTCAACATCAACCCAGCTCGCTCCTACGCCTGCGGCGACGAGTATGGCGACTATCTTGCAGCAATCAGTGCCGGCATGCACCCTTTTGTTGTCGCCTATGGTTCAGAAGACCGTGCTCGCCTGACGCAAAAGTTTGGGGTGCCGGGCGAGGTAATATCGTCATCGCCAACCGAGTTTTCAGACCGCCTGCTACACGCTTTGGATATGGCTGGACGGATCTGATTATGGGCCGAAAGCCCCCGGATTTGCTGGACTGCGCCCTCGCATAGATTCGGAGGGAAAGCTGCGCTCATCCCGGATAGTTCATTAGCCGTTTAGGTATCGTAAAACCAATGGGTTGTAGGTCGGGTTTTAACCCGACATGTCGGGCTGAAGCCCCACCTACGCCAAAATGGATTTTCTGGGTTCATCAAACGGTAATCTTGGTGTGGTAAAAGCATTAAGTATCATGAATGCGAAAAACCACCTGTCCTCGCCAGATGACATGGTGCAACTTCTACGTGAGATTCAATTCTTGCGCATAACCATCAGGAAAGTGCAGAAGCAATGCATGGATCTGTGGCGCCCTCATATCAAGCGGAAGGATTTTCTTTCCAGCGCTTCCAATCTCTCCGCCTATCTCGGCTTGCGCCGGCAAGATCTGCGTCACATGCAAAACCGCCTGGCCAATCTTGGGTTGTCCTCACTTGGCCGTAGCGAGGCGCATGTTCTCGCGTCACTGGATGCGATTATTCACATCCTGACAACCATCTCAGGAAAATCTCATTCTGCGGAAAAACTGGTGCGAGCAAGCGCATGCATGGAGCGTGCGGAAGTCATTCATAAACGCCAGACCAACCGGCTATTCGGCCCGCAGCCTTCCCGCCGCTGGGTACGCATCATGGTGACCTTCCCCAGCGAGGCGGCCAGCGATTATCAATTCGTGCGTGAATTGGTTCTGCGCGGCATGGATTGCGCTCGCATCAATTGTGCTCATGACAGCCTGCACGAGTGGCGGCGCATGATTGAATATGTGCACCAGGCCGAGCAGGAAACAGGCAAGTCATGCAAGATACTGATGGATCTTGCCGGCCCGAAGCTGAGAACCGGCCCGGTTACCCCCGGTCCTGCCATTATTCATCTCAAGCCAAAACGCAACCTGCAGGGCAACCTGGCAATGGCGGCAAGCGTGATTCTCGATGGCAGCGGCAAGCCTGGCCGTCCAGCCGAACGCGACGGGCTGGGGCGGCGTATTCCTGCACGCCTGGCCGTGAACGCCGAATGGCAGGAAGCGCTGCGGCATGGCGACATCATCCGTTTTAAGGATGCCCAAAACAGGCCCCGCGAGCTGTCCATTCTAAACCGCATATCCCGGGATGAAGTTCTGGCCAAATGCGACGAGGGCGCCTATCTTCGTCCTGGCATCGAACTGAAACGCAACAATCCCAGTCATGACGGACCGGTACATACCTTGGTAGGTGAAATTGCGGCGCAGCCGCAGCCCATTATTTTGCACCAGGGATATGCCCTGCAGTTGACACATTCGCCCATCCCGGGCGAACCACCCAAGATGGATGAGGATGGAAACACTCTGGTGCCCGCTCATATTTCCTGTATCCAGCCGGAAGTGTTTAATTATCTGAAACCGGGACATCGTGTGTGGATCGATGATGGGCGAATCGGTGCAGTAGTGGAAGCGCTGAACGATGACGGAGCGTTGCTGCGCATCACTCAAGCCCGCCCTGAAGGGGCAAAGCTGCTCCCTGAGAAGGGGCTGAACTTTCCTGACAGCGAACTGAATTTCCCCGCCCTGACTGAAAAAGACCTGCGCGACCTCGATTTTGTCGCCGCCCATGCCGATATGGTGGGCTATTCCTTCGTGCAGTCGGCCGATGACATGGAACAGCTCATCGCCGAACTGGCTTCCCGGGGCAGCGAGAAAATCGGCATTGTTGCCAAAATCGAAACCAGCAAGGGGCTGCACAATCTGCCCGAGATAATTATCCGGGGTGCCGGGTGCCGCCCCTTTGGCGTCATGATCGCACGTGGCGATTTGGCGGTGGAAATTGGTTATACGCGCATGGCAGAAATCCAGGAGGAAATTCTGTGGCTGTGCGAGGCTGCTCATGTCCCGGTTGTTTGGGCGACACAGGTGCTGGAAGGGCTGGTGAAACAGAATTTCCCATCCCGCGCTGAAATAACCGATGCCGCCATGGCGGAACGGGCAGAGTGCGTCATGCTTAACAAGGGTCCTTTTGTTCTCAACGCCATTGAAGTGCTGGATAACGTGGTTGAAAAAATGCAGGCCCACCAGAAAAAAAAGACTTCGCAGCTCAGGGCATTGCACTGGTAAAACCTGATTTAGAGCGAGATATTCAGAATGTGTAATGACAAGCACTGCGTTGACCTGCTGGAGTTTGCTGGCGGCATACGACCGGTCAAGAGGCGCTAAGCATGTCCGACATTGCCGAAAGATCCCTGCACACCCGCACCGCCCGCTCGGTCGAAGCTATCCGAAGATCGTTCGTCGACAACCTGTTCTACGTCACCGGAAGAACCTTCGACAACGCCACCACCCTCGACCACTACACTGCGCTGGCCTACACCATACGCGACCGTTTGCTGTCGCGTTTTGTCGCATCGGTCAAGAAGTACGAGCGCCGGGATGCGAAGATGGTGGCCTACCTGTCCGCAGAATACCTGCTAGGCCCTCATTTGGGGAACAACATCCTCAACCTGGATATAGGGGACCATGTCCGCCAGGCCATGGAGGAATTGGGTCTGGACCTGGAAACCATCCTGGATGCCGAGGAAGAGCCTGGGCTTGGCAATGGCGGCCTCGGCCGCCTCGCAGCCTGCTACATGGATTCCCTGGCGACCCTGGAAATCCCCGCCATCGGCTATGGCATACGCTACGAATACGGAATCTTCGAACAGAGCATCAAGGACGGGTGGCAGGTGGAAGTGGCGGACGTGTGGCTACGCAACGGCAATCCATGGGCATTGCCGGCGCAACACCGCTATCCGGTGAAATTTGGCGGGCGTATTGAACGCCAGCATGACGACAAAGGCTGCCTGTGCATCAACTGGGTACCGGAATCCATGATTTATGGCGTTGGCTATGACACCCCCATTCTGGGCTATGGTGTTCTCAACGTAAATTTTTTGCGGCTGTGGAAATCCGAGGCCTGCGAATCCTTCGACATGCAGGCTTTCAACTCGGGTGACTACTACGGCGCCATTGAAGACATGGTAGTCGCCCAGAATATCAGCAAGGTACTCTACCCCAACGACGAACCGGCGGCCGGCAAGGCTCTGCGGCTGCGCCAGCAATACTTCTTCGTTTCCTGCTCGCTTCAGGACATGATTCGCATGACCCTGCGAGACAAAGGGAGTCTCGATCTTTTTCCGGAACGGTTCGTAATCCAGCTTAACGACACTCATCCCGCAATCGCCATCGCCGAATTCATGCGACTGCTCATCGACGAGCACAAGATGGGCTTTGATCCTGCCTGGGCGCTTACCCAGCGAAGCTTCGCCTACACCAACCATACCCTGCTGCCGGAAGCGCTCGAAACATGGCCTCTGGACCTGTTCCAGCACACCCTTCCACGTCACATGGAGATCGTATTAGAAATCAACGACCGCTTTTTAAACGACGTGCGCATTCGCTTTATCAACGATACGACGCGGTTTGCGCGCATGTCGCTGATTGACGAGGGGCAAGGCGATGGCATTCGCCGCGTGCGCATGGCCAACCTGGCCTGTGTAGGCAGCATGGCCATCAACGGCGTTGCGGAAATCCATAGTGAACTGCTCAAGCACACGCTGTTGCGGGATTTTTATGATATGTGGCCCGAAAAATTCCACAACAAGACCAATGGTGTGACGCCACGGCGTTTCATTGCCCTGGCCAATCCACCGCTTGCCACACTGATTGAAGAGACTATCGACGGCGATTGGTTACGCAATCTGGAAAGGCTGCGCCAGTTGGAGCCTCTTGCCGATGATAGTGCCTTCCGATCCCGTTGGCGCGGAATCAAGCACACTGCAAAGGAACGCCTGGCGAACTACATCCATCACTGCTGCAACATCAGGCTTGACCCGGATACCTTGTTCGACATCCAGGTCAAGCGTATCCATGAATACAAACGTCAGCATCTCAATGTGCTGCACATCCTTAGCCTCTACCATCACCTGAAGCATGATCCGTCGCTGGACATTACACCGCGCACCTTCATTTTTGGTGGCAAGGCAGCGCCCAGCTCCCACATGGCAAAGCTGATCATCAAGCTCATCAACTCGGTGGCCGATGTCATCAACCGCGACCCCCAGGTCAACAAGCTGCTAAAGGTGGTATTCGTGCCCGACTTCAGCGTCAAGACTGCCCAGCACATCTATCCTGCGGCAGACGTCTCAGAGCAGATATCCACTGCCGGCAAGGAGGCCTCCGGCACTGGCAACATGAAATTCACCATGAATGGGGCGTTGACCATCGGCACTCTTGATGGTGCCAACGCCGAGATCCGGGCAGCCGTGGGTAAAGAGAATTTCTTTTCTTTCGGCAGGACAGTTCAACAGGTAGAAGACATCTGGGCGGCAGGCTATCACCCCTGGGATATTTATAGTCAGAATGAGAGCCTGCGTGCTGTCATAGACCTGATCGACTCGGGACTTTTCTCTCACGGGGATAGAGGCCTGTTCCGGCCGTTAACCGGCAATCTGTTGAATAACGACCCTTTTCTGGTGTGTGCCGATTTTCAGGACTATATCGATTGCCAGTCCCGGGTAAGCCTGGCTTACAAAGATCAGGAACAATGGTCACGCATGTCCATTCTGAACGTGGCACGCTGCGGGATTTTCTCTTCAGATCGCGCCATTCGCGAATACAACCAGGACATCTGGCACGCAACAGCATTGTCGGTGGAAATGCCCAAGGATTGACCTTTACAGGCCCCCCAAGCGACAAACTCCGCGCGTCATATCACTTGCCTGAACTGCGTCCTTTGCGGTGAAATGCAGTTTCCGGATTAAACCTAGAAACCTCAGTTCGATAACCACGGAGGGCACGGAGAACACGGAGAAGCGGGGTAGGCAGGGATGGGCGACTTGTCACCCAACTCGCAAAGGCGGTTTGCGGTCATTTATGGCCTCACCCAAGGGGTGAATGCCAAACATCATGCAATCCATGGTTTTTACTCCGTGTTCTCCGTGAACTCCGTGGTTAAGTGCTTTTTATAGATTAAAGCAGCCTATCCCAGGCATCCCGCTCCGCCCGGTAATTCATCAAGGCCTTGACTATCTGCACTTTGCGCTGCGCGCGATGCCCGGCGGACTGGATTTGACCCCAGGCCGGGGCGTGTTCACCGAAATTGCGCTCGATGTTGTCGATGAAGGTCTGCACCTGCCGCAAGGCAGGCGCCAGTCCGGGCGCGCGCAGCCACCAGTGGCCGGCGTTGAACACCAGCTCATGCAGTTGCCGGTTCCGGGCGATGATGGCTTCATGTTTTTGCCGGTACAGCGCCAGCAGTTCCGGCTCTTTGCGGGCGATGACCGCCTCGATCGCCTCCCGGACAAAGGGCTGGTTCACGTCCGCCTGCCGGACCAGTTCTTCGGTTGAAAACAGCATCAGGTCGCCGAAGAACTGGCGCTCGAACTCGTCAGAAAGGTCGATGGCTTGCTGCTCCCCGTCCAGTTCCACGCCGGGGCGGAAGTCGTCGTCCAGGCCCGCCTCGGTGGTGCGGCGGTGCAGGTTGGGCAGGTTGCACGCGGCGAAGCGCCCGGCGATCTCGGCGGCGATCAGGCGCCCGGCGGTGGGGCCGGACATTCTTAAACGCAAATGCCCGAAGGGGATGAGGTATTTCAGCCCAGCGTAGTTGACGACATAATTGCCGGGGTAAACCGTGCGCGCCGGGGTGAGCCGGGTGAAACCGCCGCCGTAGGCAAACCAGGTCTTGCGGAAGAGGTGTTCGCCAAAGAAAAAGGCGTTGAGCCGCCGGGCGAAGTCCGTCAGGCAGGCGCGATGGTCGTGCTCGCCTTCGAGCCGGCACGGGTAGGAAAACGTCTCCGCCTTGTTTTCGAAGCCGAACAGCCCGGCCAGATCGTGGTAGGCCGCGTCGCCTGCCAGCGGCCCCTGCGCGCCATGAAACCGGCAGGCCTGATCCCCGGCCAGCGTGGCCAGGCGGGTAAAGCAGGCGGTCACATCGTCGAGGAAATTGACCGCCATCACCGACGGCGACACCGGCGGGTCGCCCACCATCTTGCCGGTGAGCATCAGGATGCCGGTGGTGCGGAAGATTTTGGCTATGGCGTGAAAATAATTCAGCGCGTACACCACCTCTTCGCCGGATTCGGTCTGCCGGTTCACGCAAAAATGCTGGTCGCTGTCGACCAGGTAATACAGGGTTCTATTTTTGTCTTCCGTCAGTTGCAGCATCTTCAGGTAACTGAGATTGCGGTTGGCGGCCTGGCCCTTGCGATAAAACTTTTCCCGGGGCTGGGTGGTGAGCAGGTGCCCCAAGCGTCCACGCTGGTGAAGGGGGAGGGATTGCAGAAGTTCGTACTGTTCGGCCAGCCCGAAGTAAAAGATCTGCAAGCCTTTCCGCCGGTATTCCGCCACCAGCTCGATGTGGCGGCGGATGTTGTCTTCATCGCGGCTGTACTCGGCGACGACAATCCTGATCTTGTCCCACACGCCGGAGGTCTTCCCGCCGTAGTCGTACAGCGTGCACACCTGGACAATGCTTTCGAGGCAGGCGCGCAGATGGGGCGGGCGGTCCGCCACCGGGATGGCGAGGATGAAATGAGGGCGGTCATCGCCACCGCGCTGTTGAATCAGGGCTTCCTGCTCGCGGAACAGGGACTGGTAGCAATCCAGCAGCGGGTGAAAGTCCGCCCCGGGCGACCACATCGCCTGTTCCAGCAAGGGGTAGCACTGCTCGTAAAGTTCGACCAGCGCGTCGGTCGATGCGGAACTGCTTTGCAGTTTCCTGCCAATGACGGCCAGGCCGGGGATGGCGGACTGGTGGCGCGCGATGCACCCCGCCAGATGCGTAGTCACGAAATCGGTCATGCTGAATTCAGGAATGTAGGTCGGGCTTCAGCCCGAAATGTCGGGCTTCAGCCCGAAATGTCGGGTTGAAACCCGACCTACGTTGTGTTGATGTTTCATATTGACTAACCACTAGCGTCTGGATGAGTAATTCGGATACGCATCCTGATCGATCAGGATCTCGATGAGATTGATGCCGTGGCGGAAATCGATCGCATCCAGCTTCGCCAGGTCCTGCGCGCTTTCCACCCGGCAATGCCGGATGCCGAAGGATTGCGCCAGCAGCGCGTAATCCGGGTTGGTGAAATCGCAGTCGATGAAGCGGTCGTGGTAGAGATGGTGCTGGTTCTTGCGGATCAGTCCCATGGTGTGGTTGTTGAAGAGCACGATATTCAGCGGGATGCCGTAATTCACCGCCGTCATGATTTCCATGGCGCACATCTGGAACCCGCCGCCGCCGATCATGGCGAACAGGGGCTGGTCGACTTCGCAGCCGGCGCCAATGGCGGCCGGGATGGCATGACCCAGCGAGGAGATGCCGGTATTGGGGTAGAAACGGTCCCTGGCGGACACCCGGTAGAAGTTTTGCGCGAAAACGATGTTGTCATCGAACATGACCAGACCGTCCGGAAAGCGTTGCTCCAGCCAGCCATAGAAGGCGCGCACATGGTCGAACTGGTGGTTGAAAATCGTCTCGCCGGCGGCATCTGACCGGGCTTGTGCGGCCGCGATGAAAGCGGTGATATCCATCGGCTCTTTCGCCGCCACCTGTTGCACCTGAATGGCTGAATCCAGCGCCTGCAGATAGGCGCCAAGATCGGCATGCACCACGAGGTCGGCACGGAAGACCTTTTCCAGTTGCTGGGCGCTGTTATCCACCTGGATGAGTTTCTTGCCCGCCAGCAGATGATTGTCCCAGACATAGCTGGTTCTTTCATTGAAGCCAGCCCCCAGCACCAGCACCAGGTCGGCCTCCTGTTCCAGATAGCGCATGGCGTAACCGCCGGAGGTGACGCCGAGACTGCCCAGCGCCAGCGCGGAGCGTTCGTCGATCGCGCCCTTGGCCTTGAGGCTGCTGGTCACCGGGATATTGAGACGCTCGCTGATGCGGCGCAAGTGTTCCTGCGCACCCGAACGGATGCAGCCATAGCCTGCGATGATCAGGGGGCGCTTCGCCGCGCGGATCAGCTCCACGCTCTTGTCGATGAACGGCTCGGCGAGCGTGCATTCGCCGGCCGGGCGGGTGAAGGAAACCTGATCCAGGATGGCTGCATCCACCATTTCTTTCTGCACGTTATAGGGGATGCTCAACACCACCGGGCCGGGAGTCTTGGATAACAGGTGTTTGGCCGCCTGGTTCAGCACAGTGGGCAGGTAATCGATGCGTTCGATCAGTTTGTGGTAGCGCGTGATGCCGGCAAACAACAAGACCTGGTCAATGCTGCCGCCCTCGCCGGAGCTTTCCTGCAAGCCCCCTTTGCCGAAAATATGGGTGGAGGTTTCTCCCGTGATCACCAGGATCGGCTGCCTGTCCGCATAGGCATTGGCGATGCCGGTCACCAGGTTGGTGGCGCCGGGACCAGCGGTGGTGATACAGGCCCCGATCTTGCCGGAGACCCGGGCATAACCGCCGGCCATGAAGGCCGCGCCCTGCTCGTGCTTGACCAGCACGCTCCTGATGTTCGAGTCGTACAGGCTGTCGTAGACCGGCAGGATATGCGAGCCCGGCATGCCGAAGATATGTTCTATCCCCAGGCGCTCCATATATCTTACGATTAATTCACTGACTGCTATATTCATGTTGTCGCATTGCTGCCGGCGATCTCCGGGCGAATGACTATCCGATTCCGTTTCGGGGAGTGAAGTTTAACTGAAGGAGTGGATGCTTAGCCAACCCTAACGTTTACAATTGGCGATTTCCAACCCGCTGAGGATAGATATGGAATTCTGGCTGCTCTATCTGCTGACCGGCATTTTCGCCGGTTTCCTGGCGGGCCTGCTGGGCGTGGGCGGCGGGCTGGTGATCGTGCCGGTGCTGACCTTCATCTTCAGCGCCCAGCATTTCCCCGCCAGCCATATCCTGCATATTGCCCTTGGCACTTCGCTGGCAAGTATCCTGTTTACCTCCATGTCCAGCCTGCGCGCCCACCATGCCCACGGCGCGGTGAGCTGGCAGGTGGTGCGTGGCATCACCCCCGGCATCCTGGCAGGGACATTGCTGGGCACAGTGCTGGCGGCCCAGTTGTCCTCCAATTTTCTCAAGGGCTTTTTCGTGCTGTTCGTTTACTACGTCGCCGCCCAGATGCTGCTCAACATCAAGCCCAGGCCATCGCGTCAGCTACCCGGCCGGGGCGGCATGTTCGGCGCGGGCAGCGTGATCGGCGGCGTTTCCAGCCTGGTGCGCATCGGCGGCGGCACGCTTTCGGTGCCTTTCATGACCTGGTGCAATGTCAAGATGCATCAGGCCATCGGCACCTCGGCCGCCATCGGCTTCCCCATCGCGGCAGCGGGGGCGGCGGGTTATGCCGTCAACGGACTGGGCGTCAGTGGCTTGCCGGATTACAGTCTGGGATTCATCTACTTGCCCGCATTAGGGGGGCTGGTGTTTGCCAGCGTCCTGACCGCGCCGTTCGGCGCAAGACTGGCCCATCGCCTGCCGGTGCCGCAGCTCAGGAAAGCGTTTGCCGCGCTACTGATTGTGCTGGGCACACGCATGCTGATCAGTCTGTTTTAACCTGAAAACCTTATTTGAACCACGGGGATCACGGGGAATACAAAGGCTTTGAAGGTTTTTTTGGGTTTACCCATTGGGTGATAAGCCGTGCTTTTGTAGCTCATTGAATTCCCCCGTGATCCCCGTGTGCCCCGTGGTTAAACTGCTTTTTTAAGGTTCAATCAGAAACAGCCTTATTTCCCCACCGGATGGCTCGTGCATTGCTCCTGCAGTCTGCCGAAAGCAGCGAAACCCTCCTTCACGCTGATCTCCGCCACTTCCTGGCTTGCCGGCTGGAGCACGATATGCGGCACACCCCAGGGGTGCCAGCGCGAGGCGTCCGATTTACCGAAAAAGCACAGGATGGGTTTACCCAACCCTGCTGCGATGTGCATGGCGCCACCGTCGCTGCAAATCACCCGGTCGCAAACCGAGAGCCCGGCAATAAGCTCCCGCAGTTGCTGGGTCGGGTAGGCGATAAGGGGCACGCCGCTCAGGGCGGACATAATCTGGCGCGCCTTGTTGTCGTCGCCAGGATGATGCGGGTTGCTTTCGTCGCCGGGCGACCAGAACAACATGAATACCGCGTTTTCGCTCTGGTGCAGCGCGCGGACAAGTTCCACGAAATTTTCCGCCGGCCAGCGCTGGCTGGGCTTGCGTGCGCTGATGTGAACGCCGATGACGGTTTGACCTGCCGTCCATCCCCGTGCGGAAAGTTGCGCCCTGGCCGCGGCCATCTCTGCGTTACTGGCCACTACCCGCAAAGGGGGAGGAGCGCCCGTGATCGCCAGGGGAGCCAGAAGGCGAAAGATGTCCTCGGCTTCATGCAGAGGCGCATCCAGCGTATAGGGGATGGGCGTATCAATATGCTGAATGCCTTTTTTCCCTTGCTCGGTGAATCCGATAATGTGACAGGGCCGGATCATGCGTGCCAGGCGCAAGCCGCGCGGCAGGAAATGCGCGCCGCCGATGATGGCATAGTCGAACCGCTCTTTTCTGAGCCGGGCGAACAGCTTCAGGCGCTCCCAATAGACTTTGAACGCACTGGTTCCCGCGGCGCGATGCTTTGCCTTGGTATAGGCGTATATCTCGTCAATGTCCGGATTGTTTTCCAGCACGGCGACGTTGTAGCTGTTTACCAGGGCACAAATCCTGGCTTTCGGATAATGTTCCCGCATCGCGCTGAAAACAGGAGTGGTGCATACAAGATCCCCAATATTGTCGCGACGGATCACGATGATTTTGAGTGTGGAAGAATGATTGTCGTCTGTTTTGATCAAGGTGTTCACCGGGATGGTTTTTCGGGCGGCTGCAAATCCTGATTTTCTTTAAGCATGACCAGCGCAAGCAGGCCGGCCAGAAATAAAAACTGCTGCAGCATGTGATCGCGGCTGATGCTGTCGACGAGCATGCGCGAGAAGAAGCCTGCGACAATGAACAGCAGCACGAGCGCAAAATAACTTTTGTGGCCGTTGTAGCGTTTCCAGGCAACAGACATGAGGCTGCCAACAAAGCCCAGCCATAACAGTATTCCCGGGATGCCCGTTCCAACACCCAGATCAATCAGCCCGCTATGGCTATGGCCAACCCCTGCCACGCCGTACTTGACATGGAGCGCATGTCCGAATGCATTTCTGCCGTATCCGATGCCCAGCGGATGATCCGCGATCAGGAGCAGCCCTTCCTTGATCCATGCGACGCGCTCGTAATTCGAAGCATTCACCATGGTTCCATCCGCAAGGGTGGGATAGGGATATTGCACACGGTTCAGCCATGCTTTGTGATGTTCGGTATCGAGGGCAATGGGCACGGTTTCGATAAAGCTTTTCCAGCGCGGGTCCGATTGGGCATAAAAGCTGGAGAAAATGCCAGCCGTGGCAATGATGGCAAAGAACGTCAATCCCAGCCTGAAAAAACTGTGCTTACCCCTGTTTTCGTACCAATAAAGACCGGTCAGGGAAAGGGACATGATGATGAGGCCTATCATGCCGTTACGTACGGCCTCCAGGTATGAGCTGAACAGTGTCGCCAGCACGATGGCCGCAAGCAGGGCATTGTCAAAAGGCAGGGTGCGCTTGCCAAAGCTTGCCCTGAAGAATATTTCAGCCAGAAGAAAAGCCATGAGCATGTTGGTCAGGTAATTGCTCTTGTCCATTCCTTCCGTGAGCCCGGCAACCCTGCTGGGCAATGTGCCGGTCATGACGAGTTGCGCCAGACCGATATAGTCGACATATAAAACATGAATCAGCAAGCCCGCAAACACCACGGCTATCACCCGGCTGACAGGCGTGCCCCGCCTGGAAACCCAGGGGCTGGCCGCGAGGAACCCGATGAGCAGCGCGGCCAGCGCTATCAGCCATTGCCCCCGGATCTCTTTCAGTGACCAGGAAGGCTCAGGTGAAATCAGGACTGCGCCGGCAATAATCCAGGCCGTTAACGCACCCAGCCAGACCAGGGGCATGCGCAGCGCGGGAGGGAGCATGAAATCCGCGCGATGCCTGAATGCCGCATAAGTCAGGATAGTCAGGCTGAGCACCATGAGCAGGTGACGCAGGGCAATGGTGCCCGGTATCGGCCAGACAAAAAAAAGCGCGCCGAGGAAAAACAGGATTGAAATGTTTCTGGAGCCCATCTATTCAGGTCTCCGGAAACAGCAATGCGGTCAGTTGCAGCGCCGCGCTGCGCCAGTTTCTCTCCCGGGCATAGTTGAGTGAGTTGGCGCACAGGGCCGCATATTCATCCGCATTGGTCAGGATTCGCTCCATCAGGGCGGCAAGCTGGTGAGGGTCGTCCTGGCCGCAAAGAAAGCCGTTGTACCCGTCCACGATGACATCCTCGTTGGCTGTGCCGGATGCGCCTATCGACGGAATGCCGCAGGCATTGGCTTCAAGATGCACCCGGCCGTAGCCTTCAAAGGCCGATTCCGTATTGTTGGATACCAGGACATGGCAAAGGGAGCGCGAGTAATAATGCAGCAGCGCTTCGTGGCTGACTTTTCCGGTGAAGACAACCTGGTTTTGAATGCCGAGTTCGGCGGCCCGCTTGATGTATTTGTCGCTTGCGGAACCGACCAGATAAAGCCTGGCTTCCGGGTGCTTGCGAGCAAGCCCGGCAAATGCGCTGAGCAGAAGATCAACCCCCTTGCGCTGTTTCAGCGCGCCCACGCAGATGAATGCCGGCTCCTTGGGAAGACCCGCAACGGGATGGTAGTCGTTCAGGTTCACGCCCCAATGGACGATGTTCATGGGGCCTTTCCACCAGGTCAGCGCCTTTTCGAAGGTGAAGCGGCTGGGCACGACGAGTGTGTCGACGCTCCGCGCGAACTGCCGGTTGAGGATTTTTCGCATTCCCTTGACGAAGGGAAAATAGATATACGTCCCATGCCCGAGGAGCATCAGGCGAGGCTTGTCCAGTTTGAGCTTGAGCAGCGCGGCAAGCGGCAGATATGGCTCGATGCCGCAAATAATGGCATCTATTCGCTGGCCTTGCAGTTTGCGCAGGATGTTCCGGGCATCCGACAGGAGGGTAATAGGGGTTTTGTAGTGGTCGCCGCTAATCAGGGCATGGCCGGGGTTGTGCGGGTCGCCTTTTTTGGAAATCACGATGACATGATGCTGGTCGCGCAGCTCGGCGATCAGTTCGACCCCGACGGTCGCCCAGCCGTTGAGTTTGCTCAGTTCGTTTGTCAGGTAAAGGATGTTCATTGGCGTGGACCGGTTTGAGCGTGGATCATCTGGAGGAAATGGAAAAGTGACTTCGCCATTACAGCGTAATCCCTTTTTTCGGCAACGATTCGTTTCCCGGCTTCGCCCATGTCGCGGATTTTCTGGCCATCCAGCGTCAGAATCCTGGCCACGGCGTCCTGAATGGCTTCCGGGTTCAGGTCGCAGAAAAAAGCCGAGTTTTCGTCGAACAGCGCGCTATATTCCGGCAGATGATTGATGATGGCCGGGATGCCCGCCGCATAATATTCAAGCGTCTTGGTGGGCGATGATACCTCATACAGCGGCGACTCTGGAATCAGGCCGATGCCGACATCGTACTGGCGCATGATGTCAAAAAGCGCATCGCGCGGTTTCGGCGGGCAGATGCGGATGCGCTCGTCAGCAAATTCGGCGGACTTGAGTTCCCTGACGAAGTCATTGTCGCTGGGGGTGTAAAGATCGAATACGAAGTCGCCCTTGACCGCGCGGAAAGCCGAAATAATGAGATCCAGGCGGCGCAGTCTGTCGACACTGCCGATGTAGATGAATTTCTTCATCGCGGGAGCTTCCACTGAATGCAGGGCAGGCTGAATTCGCGAAAAATCGACGCCCATCGACAATGGGTGGCAGGGAATGCGCAAGTCAGGATAAAAGCGGCGCCTGTATGTCTCGGTAATGGGAAGATAGAAGTCGCACTGCTCGATGAGCCGCCTTTCCAGGTGCTGTTTGACGGCATATTCGATACGCTTGCGCCATACCGCCCGGCCGGTTGCGCGCGCTTCGTAAATGCGCCTGAAACTGTGAGGGAAGGATTCCCAGAATCCCAGGCGGTAGCGGTAATCTTTTTTTCTTGCCAGGAGATTTCTGAGCACGGCAAAGAGATTGCGCACGATGATGAAATCGTAACCGCTGATGTCGGTGATGGCCTTGAGCCCCTCAACCGTGCGCCTGCGCCGGTATTTGTGGGGCAGGACAAGCTTCCCGTCAAGGATGGCCGGCTTCGCGATGGCCCGGTCAAAATACACCACATCGACCGTGGCGAATTGCCGTAAATGGCCGGCAAAAATTCCCTGGATGGCCGAATGGTTGGCCTCTGGCGCCTGGTCGGTGATAAGCAGGATGCGCATCATAATTCCGCTAGACCTTCGTGCAGCCGGTTTCGGCGCGTTGCGCGAGCATCTCGATGGCGGCCGCATGAACTTCGTCTACCGTAATCTGTTTCATTGCCGCATTGCTGCGTTTTTTCTTGGGGATGTGGGCGGAGCTCTCGTGTATTTTCTGGATCACGCGGTGCTTGTCGAGGTCCTGGAAGGGGCCGATCAATCCGGAGGAGGTTGCGCCGAACAGGCACAGCGTGGGCGTCCCCAGCGCGATGGCCAGGTGCATGGTGCCGGTGTCGTTGCTGACCAGCAGGTCAAACCCCCGGATCAGAGCAGGCAATTCCTCGATGCGAAACGCGCCGCAAGCGTTGCGGATATTGGCGGATCGGCAGCCGCGAATAATTTCCTCACCCAGTGCATGCTCCCCCGGTGAGCCGGTGATGACGATGAGCACATCGTCCATGTTTTCAGCCAGACGGTCCGCCAGGGCGTTGAAATATCCGGCAGGCCACATTTTGAAGGTGTTGGCCGCCCCGGCCTGAAAGCCTATGGTGGTTACCCCCTTGAAGCGGCCTGCTCCAGATGGGGCCATGCCGGTTGCCGGGCCGTAACGCCGCGGCAGGGACATGCGCCGGGTAAGCGACGTGGCGCCGATGGCGCGGACGAGGTCGAGGCGCTCCTCGATGGTGTGTTGCGTCCTGGAGGGAAACTCGCAGGAAAGGTATTTCCGGTATTCGCTTTTGGTCGGCGTCTTGAGAATGACGCGGGCTCCGCTCAGAACGGCCAGGGGAATGTCTTGCGGCGCGTTCGAGTGCAACAGCAGGGCGATCTCCGGCTTCTGCCTGCGCAACTCCATGACGGTGCGCAGAAATCGCCTGTAGCCGCCATGATAGAGCACCATGCTGTCGACGGCCTCAAAACTGGCAAATAGCGGGGCAAAGGCTTTGCCGGTAAAAAAGGTGATCCGGGCATCCGGGAACGCGTTGCGCAGGGAAACGATGGCCGGGGTTGAAAGCAGCGTGTCGCCGAGGGCCGTGTTGGAAAACACCAGGATAGACCGGGGCGCGGTCGCCGGATGCCAGGGCGCGTCGATCTTTTGAATCTTTTCCCGCCGGAGCCGTGTGTAAATGGCAACAACAAGCCGAAGGAGCTGATTCAGCAAGGCTTTCACCACTGGCTCCCAATCTCTGCGGTGTAACGCATCAGTCGCCGCGCAAGCGGGTGTAAAGCGCCGCGATCAATGGATGCGAATAGATCCACAGGCGGCGGGCGAACCAGTTCACGGGCTTGTCCTTGACCACGATGCGCGGGATGGCATGCGGTGACGTGCCCCGCCTGGCCGCGCCCTTGGTCACGCTGTAGAGCGTGCCGAACCCGGCGGCGAGGGCCGCATCGACATAGGCCGGTTCGTAGTAGCCCCAGGGCCAGCAGAGCTGCGGCTGATCGTTGCCGAGACGCCGGGCCAGGGTCGCGCGCGAATCCAGCAAATCCTTGCCGAGCGCGGCAATCCGCTGCTCCGGATCGGCGTATTCCTTGTCCCAGCGCACATGGCTGTGCGTATGGGAGTGAAACTCGAACACCCCGGCCTGCTTCATGCTTTCGATTTCTGACCAGCGCAGTATCACCTTGTCCTTCCGCCCGGCCTCGATTTCGCTCATGCAGCCACGGTGATCTGGACAATCCGGGATGGGCGCCTGCATGCCCGCATGGGAGCGCGCCGGGCCCTCGCCGATCCAGCCCGTCACGATAAACAGCACGGCATGGAGCGAGAATTTTTGCAGGATGGGGTAGGCGTGGACATAGTTGTCGAGGTAACCGTCATCGAAGGTGATGAGCACGCTTTTCTCCGGCACCTCGCATTCGCCGCGCAGGAATGCAGCAAACACGTCGGCGCCGAGCGTCGTATATCCTCTTGCGGCAAGGTATTCCATCTGTGCGGCGAATGTTTCGGGAGAGACGGTCACCAGCCCGGGATTCGGGCTGACATGGTGATACATCAATACGGGAACGGCTGAAGCACGGCTCAAGGCAACCTCTGCACGCGTTGCTGGAGCATATCCTGGTAGAGCTGAAACATCCGCTGGCACATGGTCTCCACCGAATACTCGGCGTTGGCGACAGCCTTTCCCGCCGAGCCCATTTTGCGCGCCGCGGCCGGGTCTTGCAGCAGGCGGATAATGGCTTGCGCCAGATCGCCTGGATCTCCAGCCTTGACCAGGATACCGTTGACCCCATCGCGAATGACTTCCGGCACCCCGCCAACATTGCAGCCGATGACCGGCTTTTCCATCGCCATGGCTTCGATGAAGGAAGTGCCCAGCGCCTCTTCCAGGGTGGGCAGGACAAACATGTCGCAGGATTTCAGGATCGCCGGCACATCTTTTCTCAGGCCCAGCAGGCGCACCCTGTCGCCCAGCCCTTTCTCGCGGATGGTCCGCTCGATATTCTGTTGCTGCGGGCCGTTCCCGGCAAATATGAAAACAGCCGACGGAAATTCAGCCAATACCCGGGGTATGGCTTCCAGCAGCACCTGGTGGCCCTTCTTGTTGCGCAGGATCGCAACCGTTGCGATCAGGGGCGTATCCTCGCGCAATCCCAGTTCGGCTTTCAGGCTGGCATGCTCGTCCCCGGGCTGAAAACGGTCGAAACTGATGCCGGTATGAATCGTGACCACCTGCCCGGGCTTGACGCCCGTACCGAGCAGATATTCGCGCACATAATTGCTGACGGTCACCACCTTGTGGGGCAGGATGCTGTAAGTCCACCTGGAGGTGATCGGCAATGCCAGGTGGCGGGTTCTGACGATGAGGGGCCGACTGCGGCTCAGGCGCCCGGCGAGGCCGGCCAGCAGGGTATCGCGCCCGCTGTGGGTGTTGATCACATCCACCCTGTCTGCCCGGATTATCCTGAGCATGGCGCGAATCGCGGCGAAATCAAAGCTGTTGCGCATGGCTACATGCCGGGTTTCGATGCCATGTTCCGCAGCCCGCTGCGTCAATCCGCTGCCGGGCTGGCCCAGGATGATCACGCGCGCGCCAAGTTTTCCGAGCCCGATCGCCTCGTGCAGAATGCGGCTCTCCTGACCACCCCAGCCCTTGGACGATTCGGTATGCAGCACCGTAAACGTCACGGCTTGCCCTCCAGCGCAAACTGGATGCGATGGAGGTTGGCGTAAATGCCGTTGCGGGCCAGCAATTCCTGGTGCGTGCCCGCCTCCGCCACCTGGCCTTTTTGCATGACCACGATCCGGTCCGCCTTCTCGATGGTGGAGAGGCGGTGAGCAATGACCAGGGTGGTACGGTTCTGCATCAGGGTTTCCAGAGCGGCCTGAACATGGCGCTCGGAGTGGGTGTCCAGCGCCGAGGTGGCTTCGTCGAGGATCAGGATGGGGGCGTTTTTCAGAATGGCGCGCGCGATGGCGAGGCGCTGCCTTTGCCCGCCGGAGAGCTTGACGCCGTTTTCGCCCACCAGTGTTTGCAGGCCTTGCGGCAGTTCGCGGATGAATTCCATGGCGTGGGCAGCTTCCGCCGCGGCGACGATTTCCGTTTCACTGGCGCCGCGCTCGCGGCCGTAAGCGATGTTGGCTGCAACCGTATCGTTGAACAGCACGACATCCTGGCTCACGAATGCGATGTTGTCGCGCAGGCTGGTCAGCCTGATATCTTCGATATTGTGGCCGTCGAGCAGGATTTCCCCGCTGCTGGGGTGGTAAAAACGCGGGATCAGGTTGACCAGCGAGGTTTTTCCGCCGCCCGACTGCCCGACCAGGGCAATGGTTTCGCCCGGAAGGATCTTGAGGGAAACATTGTTGAGCGCAAGCGAGGCATCCGCCTCGTAGCGCAGGGTGACGTTGCGGAGTTCCAGTTCACCTTTTGCACGGGAAATTTCCACTGTGCCATGATCCGGCTCCGGCACCCGATCGAGCATTTCAAATATGATTTCGGCGGCCGCCAGACCCTTTTGCAGCGATTCGCTCACGCCGGTCAGGCGTTTGAGGGGAGCGAGCAGCATCAGCATGGCGGTAATGAAAGAGACAAAGGTGCCGACACTGACCTGGTTTCCCGCTGAATCGAGGGTCGCGAAATAGATGATGACGGCCAGGGCTATGGCGGCAAACAGTTGCACCAGCGGAACATTCAGGCCGGAGGCTACGGTTTCCTTCATGTTGAAGGTGCGCATCCGATTGGTCGCGGCATGGAAGCGCTCTTTTTCATATTCCTGCCCGCCAAAGATTTTTACCACCTTGTGGCCGCTCAGGGTCTCTTCCAGGGCGTGGGTGATGTCTCCCATGGTGCTTTGCGCACCCCTGCTCATGCGCCGCAAGCGCTGGCTGAATAGCCTGACCGTGAATGCGATCAGGGGAATCATGACCAATGCGATCAGGGTCAGCCTCCAGTTCAGGTAAAAGAGCCAGCCGAGCAGACCAAGGATGGTAAAGCTGTCACGCACCAGCACGGTGACGATATTCGCCCCGGCCGAAGTCACCTGCATGACGTTGAATGCCACATTGGCAACCACCGTACCGGACGAAATGTTGTCGTAAAAAGGGGTCGGCAGCGTGACCAGGCGATCGAACATCAGGTTGCGCAGATCCATCACCAAGCGGGAAGAAACCCAGTTGATGGTGTAGTTGCTGATGAAGGTAAAAAGCCCTCGCAACAGGAACAGGCCCACCAGTGCGAGCGGGATCAGCTTGATCATGGCCGGATCCCGCTGGACGAAGCTGCCATCCAGCAGAGGCTTGAGAAGCGCGGGTAGAGCAGGCTCGGTAGCGGCGACTAAGATGGTGCTGACGACCGATATGGCGAAGACGCGCCAATAAGGAAGAATATAGCGTAGAAGCCTGAAATACAGCGTTTTGCTGCTCAGTTCGGTTTTCGTCACGTCCAGCCTGCCAGACCGCAATCGGGATGCCCTGTTGCGGGGGGTCATAGTAATAAATGATTAACAACCAGTACTTGGATGCAGAGTAAGACGCGGATTATAACGGATTTTCAGCGACTTCTTGCCGGAGGCGGCGCAAGATTCAAGCGCCAGCCGCGCGCGCCTTGAGTAAACAACCACCCGCTAAAGCAGGTGGGTTTGAATTACGGACTGAAAATCCGGATACGCATCGACTGAACGACGCGCCTCATGTAGGTTGGGTTAGGCGCGGTTTTTTGCGCCGTAACCCAACAAACCCAAATCATCCAAGCGCCGGTGTTGAAGTTTGGGTTTGTTGGGTTTCGCAAAACAGCTCAACCCAACCTACTTGGGACTTGATGGCGAATTTCCGCTTGCGATCGCCAATAAGGGCGGGAAATCCTGAAGCCGGTCAGCCGGGCACGATAAAATGCCCCCGCCCGGCAACAGCTTATCGCGCTGCGTTTTCCAGCTCGATTGCCGCCGCCAGCAGCGCCAGCCTCGCTACCACGCCGTAGGCATAGAAGCGGTTGGGTGGAGTGTCCGGCCCGGCGGCATAATCGGGCAGGGAACAGGAGGTGTCGAATGCCAGCGGCACGAAGTGCATGCCCGGAGCGTTGAGATTTTCGTCCTGGCCGCGCCCGGTGTGGACGCGGTAAAAACCGCCCACCACGAAGTGATCCATCATGTACACCACCGGCTCGGCCACCGCTTCGTTGATGCTCTCAAAGGTATAGACGCCTTCCTGAATGATGACTTCGCTGACCTGCTGGCCTTCCTTGATGACCGACATCTTGTTGCGTTGCTTGTGGTTGAGCCCCCTGACCTCGGAGGCATCCTTGACCGTCATGACCCCCATGCCGTAAGTGCCCGCATCGGCCTTGACGATGACGAAGGGGGCGTTCTTCACGCCATACTCGCGGTATTTTTCGCGGATATCCTGAAGCAGCTCGTCCACTTTTGCCGCCAGACATTCCTCGCCATTGCGCTCCTGAAAATTGATTTCATGGCAATCGTCGAAGAAGGGATTGATCAGCCAGGGGTCCATGTGGATGATGCTGGAAAATTCCGCCGCCACCTGATCATAAGCGCTGAAATGATGGGTTTTGCGCCGTGTCGCCCAGCCGGCATGCAGCGGCGGGATAACGGGCTGCTTCAGCCCTTTGAGCAGTTCCGGTATGCCCGCGGAAAGATCGTTGTTGAGCAGGACAGCACACGGCTCGAAACCATCCAGCCTGAGCTTGTCTCCTTCGCGCCTTACAGGCTCCAGCGTCAGGCTCTGGCCGCCCGGCAAGTCCATCACGGTGGGGCCGGTGATTTCCGGCAACAGGCTGCCGATGCGCACCGACAGGCCCGCATGACGCAGGATACCCGCAAGCGTGGCAACATTTTGCAAATAGAAGGTGTTGCGCGTGTGATTTTCCGGGATAAGCAGAAAGCGCTGTGCCACCGGGCAGACTTTTTCCACCGCCGACATCGTTGCCTGCACGCATAGCGGCATGAAATCCGGATTCAGGTTATTGAAGCCGCCGGGAAACAGGTTGGTGTCCACCGGCGCCAGCTTGAATCCGGCGTTTCGCAGGTCCACCGAGGCATAAAAAGGGGCATCGTGCTCCTGCCATTTGGCGCGGAGCCATTGTTCGATGCGCGGCTGGGCGTCAAGCATGTGCTGTTCGAGATCGAGCAGCGGGCCGGTAAGGGCGGTGGTGAGGTGCGGGACCATAGACTGAATGCCGGGTGAAGGATCCCGCTAATTGTAGCGGATGTGGCTTGTTTCGTCAGGCGGGGAAATCAATCCATGAGCCAGCGCCGGGCCATAAGCAACACCAAAAAAAACGGGCACCGAGGTGCCCGTCTGAAACTACCATTGGAATGGTAGAGAGGAGGAAACTAGATGCCGGTAACGGCGGTGAGATGAACTTGCTGCATGGAAAGCATCATGCGCCTGCCGGGTTACAAAAACATTTCTTCCCGGCACGGGGATGTAACAATGTGTTACCGGGGAGATGCAGGGCACAAAAAAATGGGCGCCGCAGCGCCCATTTCAGTATGGCTCAAGACTGGATTAGAACTTCACGTTCACACCGGCATAGATCGAGCGGCCCATGCCTGGAACAGGGGTGCCCCAAGGGACATCGGTTCCCGACATGGTTTTGCCCTGACCGGTATACGCCCCACCCAGTGGATAGTTGTAGAACGTGTCGAAAACGTTTTCGACGCCAACATCAAACCGGGCCTGTTTCCATGCATAGCTGGTACGCAGATTCAGCAAGCCGTAGCCCTCGGTTTTGACTTCGTTACGCTCTTGCGAGACATCTTCCTTGGCACCCACCAGATGAACTTCCGCGGTGTTGGTCCAGTTGCCGAGACGCTGCACGAGAGCCAACTTCGCATTAAGCGGCATCATGTTGTAAAGATTGTCGCCGGTGGACTCATTCCTGCCGTTAACATAATTCAACATGCCGGATGCGGTGAAGTTGCCAAACCCCTGGGTATTGCCCAAGGCATAGTGGCCGGAAATATCGATGCCATACAAGCGAGCCGACTGATTGACGAAGCGGAGATAGACAAACGCATTCGTGGCTGTCAGGTTCGAATTCTTGCAGGCATTGCCGTCCGGATTCGTGTCGCAGCGCTCCGCATCGATATAGTCATCGATGTAGGTGTAGTAAGGCGTGACTTTCAGGCCCCATTTTTCTTTGGCCTCGTCATGCCAGTCCGCTGTTGCGCTGAGGGTGTGAGCCACTTCCGGCTTCAGGTTGAGATTGCCGACATAGCCATTGCCATCACCGGCCCAGTTGATCATGCGCATCGACATGCCGTGGGTGGACCAGGTGTAGCGCTCGTACAGGTTGGGCGAGCGGGTCTTCTGGGCATAGCCGAACTCAAAGGATTTCCCGGCATCGGGAACAAAGCGGGCCAGCATGGTCAGGTCGATGTTGTGGTCGGTTTTCTTGTGATCGGCGGCATTGAATGCGGCCTGGGCAGTGGCATCGTAAGTCGAGCTATATCCCTGCACATCGCCCGTGTCCATGTCCACCTTTTCGTAGCGCATGCCGAATTGCGTCAGCCATTGCGGATTCCACTGCGCCTCCCATTCACCAAAAGCGGCAAGGCGGTCGCGTTCGCCATCACGGATGTTCCAGAACACGTTGGGCCACATCCCTTTGCCGGAAGGATCCCACCAGTCATCCAGACGGTACTTCTGGGTTTCACCGCCCACGCGCAGAAGATCGCGCGCTGACAAGACAATGTCCGCCTTGACGGCAACGCCGGTGTTGTCGCCTTCGGTGTCCATCGGCATGCCTGCTGCACAGCCAGTGGTGCCGCCGGCCGGTGTGCAGACCGTCCCATCGGGAATCGTTGTGCCATTGCCATACCAGTAGAGCTTGTCGTCAAAGAACTGCATCTTGTGCCGCGTGTGCTCGTTGTAGGCACGTGCTTCCAGCGTGCCCCAGTTGTAATCCCCCTTGTAGCGCAGATTGATCTGCTCGCTGTCGTTGCCGGTCATGTCCATGCGCTGGTTGGGGTAGCCCTGGTAGGGAATATCCTGAATGCCCAGCTTCAACTCGACCAGATGATTTTCATGGCGCAGTGCAAGGCCCAGGGACTGGTTGGTTGATTTATACATGGTCGAGCCGACCTCGTCCCCAGCCAGCCAGTTCCTGCCCGCTGCCGCCAGTCCAGCCGTCTTGAAGTCCCCGCCTGCCTTGTAGTTTTCGGACTCTGCGGTGGAACCGCTATAGGTCATGCTCAGCTTTTCGCTCGCGATGGTTTCCGAGAGATTGCCTCCGGTGGCATTGCCGTTGCTGCGATAGAAGGCGCCGGCCTGGCCCTTGAGCAGCATACTCTGCCCTGCCGCGGCAAATTCCAGATCCGGAGATTTCACCTGGATAGCGCCGCCAATGCTGTCGCCGCCCACGCTCACCGGAGCGATGCCGGAATAAACCTGGATGCTGCCCACGTTGCTTGGGTCGATGTAGGAAAGCGGCGGATTCATGTGGTTGCCGCAGGCGGAAATCAGGTCCATGCCGTCGACCTTGATGCGCAGGCGGTCGTCCGCCAGGCCATCGATCACCGGCAGGCTGGAAACACCGCCAGCGCCATACAGGCTGACGCCCGGCATGTCCCGGAGCAGGCTGGCGCTATCGCTGGTGGCCGCTCCCATGCGGGCCATGCCGGCCTTGTCAACCTGGCTTGCGCCCAGCGGCAGGCTTTCAGCCTTGGAAGCGCTGACGGTAACTTCCGGCAGCGTGGTGGTTTTATCGTCCGCGGCCAGGGCCAGTTGCGGCAAGGCCAGCGCGACGGCGAGGGGGATGATGCGTAGCTGGTGTTTCATGGTACCTCCTTCTTGGTTAAAAATTATTATTGCGGAATGGTGATGAATCCGAGCTTGGCGATGCCGGCGCGGTTGACCGCCGCCATGACCTGGGCCACGCGGCCGTATTTGACGTTCTCGTCGGCGTGGAGCTGGACGTTAATGTCGGGCGTAGCGGCACGCATGCCTTTCAGTTCGTTTTCGAGAATATCGAAATGAATCGCCCGCTGGTCGATATACACCGTGCCCTGGGCGTTGATGGCCAGCTGGATGGTGTGGGTCTGCTTGAGCGGAGCGACCGGGGCCGTCTTGGGCAGATCAATCTTGACCGCCTGCATCAGCAGCGGCGCGGTGACGATGAACACGATCAAGAGCACCAGCATCACGTCCACCAGCGGCGTGACATTGATGTCCGACATGGCGGTTTGTTCGGAAGATGTATGCAGGGCCATGGGGAGCTTCCTATTTCACGCTGAAACCGGATTTGAGCGCGAGGTGCAGGAAGTCGTTGGCAAACTCCTCCAGCTCCGCGCTATACAGCCGTACCTGGCGCAGGCCGTAGTTGTAGGCCAGCACCGCGGGAATAGCGGTGGCGATGCCGACGGCAGTGGCGATCAGGGCTTCGCCGATCGGCCCCGCCACCACGTCCAGCCCGGCCGAGCCGGTACGGGAAATGTCCTGCAGGGCGTGCATGATGCCCCACACCGTGCCGAACAGCCCCACGAAAGGCGCCGTCGAGCCGACACTGGCCAGCACCATCAGGCCGCTTTCGAGCTTGTGCACTTCCTTCTGCACCTCGGCACGCAGGCGGCGCTCCAGCACATCCTGTCGGTCGCCGCTGTTCTGCAGGCTGTGCGTACCATCCTTCTCGATTTCGCGCAGCACTGCGAATCCCGAGCGGCACAGCTGCGCGAGGGGGCCTTGCGCCTGTTGCGCGGCGGCTTCCGCTTCCGTCAGGTTGCGGGCGCTCCAGAAGGTTTTGATGAAGGCGCTGTTCTGCCGCGACAGGCGGAATTGCAGCCAGCCCTTCATCACGATCAGCGTCCAGGAGACCACCGAGAATGCAATCAGGAGCCACAGGGTCGCGGCCACGATAGGTGAGGTTGCATGTCCAAACATATTTTTCCTAGTTTTCCAATTTGAATGTGATCGGTACTTCCACCCAGGCGGTGATGGCCTGGGCGCCCTTTTTTGCCGGAACAAAGTGCCACTTCCTGACTGCTTCCAGCGCCGCCTGGTCGAGCAGCTCGGAGCCGCTGGTCTTTTTCAGCTCCGCCCGGCTGCATGAGCCGTCCGCCTGCACCTCGGCCCGTACCAGAACGCGTCCCTCGATGCCTCTGCGGCGCGCCGGGAGGGGATAAACCGGCTTCGGGTTGTTGAGATAGGCGGCGTTGAAGCTCGGGGCTTCCACTACCGGCTCGGGCGCCTTGGGCGGTGCTTCCGTGACAGGCGCGGGCGGGCTTGGGGCCACGGCCAGCGGCGCTGGTTCAGGCGCCTGTTCCATGACTCTTTCCGCCACCGGCTGTGGCGGCAATAACGGGCGCGGCACAGGCTTGACCCTGGGTTGCGCTTTGGGCTTGGGTTCGGGTTTTGGCGGCTCTGGCTTGACCTTGGGCGGCGGTGGAGGGGGTGGCAGCAATGCCACTTCGATCACTTTCAGCGGCATGGGGGGAATGATGTCCTGTTTCAACTGGCTCAGGCCATACCACGCCCCGGCGTGGGCAAGCATCACCAGGCCCATGGCCGGCAGCCATTTTGTTGCATATTGCTTTTCCATTTCCAGCCTGAATAATTCTAGTAGTGCATTTCACGTTAAACCCAAATAATCCATTAAATTGTAGGTCGGGCTTCAGCCCGAAATCTCGGGCTGAAGCCCGACCTACAAACTGTTGATTTCCTTCATGTCAAATCTCTAACGGATAATCTGGGTTAAACGCTTCAAATGTGACAGGGATACTAAAGTATCCGGCGCGTTGTAGCGCGCGGCAAAATGCCGCAGTGCCGTTGTAAGCGCAGCTTATTTCCGCATGGGCAAAAAACACGCTCACCCCATCAGGCTATGGCTTTGCCGTTAATCCGAGATGGCGGCGCACGGCATGTTCATCCATCACGCCGGAAACCGTCTCTTTGCCGCCGTTCCCGTCGAATAGCAGGGTGCGCGGCAGTTCGCCCCGCCATTTGGGGTCGAGCGCGTGGGCAAGGGCATCGGGGGATTCCGCGCCATAGGCATAGCGGGTGCCGGGAACGCCCAAATGATCCAGCGGCGCGGCGAGCTCTTCCGAAAAGGGCTCAACGGCAATGGTGATCAAGCGCAGGCGAGGATTAGCGGTTGCCATCCGAGCGAACAGCTTGAGGTTGCTTTTGCAGTGGGAACAGTCGGAGGACCACAAGGCGATGATGGCCGGCGTCGAATGTGATTTCACCTCCACCAGGTTGCGTGCGCCTTGCCGGTCGAGGACGAGAAACGGCCCGGCTGCGGCGGCCTTCATGCCTGCCAGTAGGAGCAACAACAGCAAGCAGAAATATCTCATCGCAACTCGAACACTCGCATGCCCTCGCGTTCTGTACGCCAGAAGACGAACAGATCGTTACCCCGCTTGATCGCACGGGCCTGGTCGGAGGCGCCGCCGGTGGCCGCAAGCACTCGCGGCTTGAAGCTGACCCCGCCATCTTCGGACACCTCGGCATGCAATTGCGTCGTCTCGCCGTTAAATTCTTTCCATGCGATGGCTACGCGGCGCTCTGCGACGACAAGGTCAGCGTGGGCGGCCTTGTCGCCGCCAACAAAGCGCTGGCCAACGACGCCGTTCGCTGTCAGGCGGCCATAGAACACCCGGCCATCGCCATCCTTCTGGTTGAACCAGACAGCGTGTCGCGTTCCATCTGGCGCCACGGCCAGTGACGGCCCATGGTGTGGGCAGCCATCGATCCTCCAGCGATCGAAAGTCGCCCGTTGAAAGCTTGCCGGCGTGCCGTCGGTCTTGAGTTTTGCGAGCGCGTGATCGCGCTCGTTGGGTTCGAATACGTGGCGCCAGAGAAACAGGGGCGCGCCGTCAGTATCCACCGTTGCGGTGATGCGGCAGCATTCGCAGGAATGGTCGGCGACTTTCACTTCAGGCCTGAAGCTTCTGCCGCCATCTTCCGACACCGCCGCATAGATGGCGGCACCGCGATACGGCTTCTGCGCCGCCCTGGCCGATTCGAGATCGCGCTTGTCGATCCAGGCGATATAAACACGTCCATCACCGCCCACCGTTATCGCCTCGAAACGATGGGTGATTTCCTGTCGATCGCGGTGCACGGTAATCGGCGCCGCAAAGCTGGCGCCACCATTATCCGAACGGGCCAGCCGCGCTTCGCCGGTGTTGGGTTTGCCAAGCGGCTTGGTCCAGGAGACCAGCACACCGCCATCCTGCGCAAAAACGATCTTGGGGCGGTTTTCGCCATCGCCGGAAATGGCTTCCGGCTGGGCGTTGACGATAACCGGCGCCGACCAGCTAGCGCCTTGATCGTCGCTGCGATAAAGCATCAGATGCTCGCCTTGTTTGGCAACGGCCAGCAACCGGCCATCCGCGGCAAACGCCGCCGAACTGGCCAGCTCGGTGCGCGCCTTTTTCGCCATGCCTGCCATGCCCGGCATCGCGGCCTTCTCTGCCGTAGTGGCGGCGGATACAGGGCCAGGCAGGACAGAAACGGCCATTGCCAGCGCAGCGGCAGCGCCCAACTTGTGAAAGTGTGTCATCAAGCCTGCTCTCAATAGTCGAACTTCAAACTGGCAAAATAGGTGCGCTGCTGATAGGGATACAAGGTGTAATACTTGACGTCGCCGATGTTGTCGATGCCGACGGAGGCGGACCACTGCTTGGCGACCTTGTAGCGCACCTTGGCGTCAACAACGCCGAAAGAGCTACGCCCGCCATAGGTGTCCGGATTGGGGTCGGGATATTGCATGGTCGTCGTGTTGAACAGGCCGCTGTGCTGTCTTCCGCTGTAACGATAGCCCAGGCTGTACGAGAGTCTGTCCGATGCATGGTAGACACCCAGCAACGATGCGCGCCAGACCGGGATAAGCGGCAGTTCCGTGCCCACCAGCCCAGGGTTTGCCGCATTCTCCACGATTCGCGAATGGATGTAGGCAATGCTGCCGGAAAGATCCAGCCCGCGTATCAGCATGTCGCTGGTCTGCAAAGCCGTTTCGATCCCGTAGGTGCGGACTTTGTCGACGTTCTGAACGCTACTAACGCTATAATTAGGCAGGGTCGTGATGTCGGTTTGCGAAACGAGCGCGTCCTGTTTCTCCTCCCCAAACAAGGAGGTTCGCCACAGGCCATTGCTCAAGGAGCGCTCAACCGTGAACTCCCAGGAGTCAGCGGTTTCCGGCTTCAGGTTGGGATTGTTGGTCAGCCCGGTGTTATAAGGCGCAGGAAACCCGGCGGCTATGATTTGCGCGCTGGTCAGGGCTGTACTGGAACCAATTGGTGTTATGCCGAAGTTCTTGAAAAGTTCGCCGACGGTCGGGAAGCGTGTACCCCGGCCAACGGAACCGCGCAGCGCCAAGACGTCGGATGCCTGCCAGGACAGCGATCCCTTGGGTGAAAATGCGGACACGGTTTTGTCCTCATAGACATAAGTCGTTCCGCCGACGTAGTTGCTTCCCTCAGAAGCTTCCCACTTTTCCTGGCGGCCGCCCAGCACCAATTTCCAGGCGGGAGCGAATTGCCATGCGTCCTGCACGTAGATCGCCTGGGTCGTAGTGGTGCCCCTGGAATTTGTATTCAACGCCCCTGCACTGCTGGTCATCCAGTTTCCCGCCGCAAGTGTGTATTGATCCGACTTGGTCTTGTAGGTATCGGTGTGGAAGCCAAAACTCACCTGGTGCCGGCTTTTCAGACTGCCATCGGGGCGCCAGTCGCCGCGCAGGTCAAGATTCTGCCAACCCGTTCCATCGGCGAAAGTAATGGTTCCCGCAGTAGCATCGGCACTGGGTGTGGTGCCAAAGTTACCGGAGGATGCGCGGGTGACATCCTTGTCCTGATTGAAGTGGCTTGCCGTTGCCTCCCAGTCCCAGGTTCCGCCGCTCTGCGATTTCACGGACAGGCCGTGCATGTAATACTCAGCGTCAGCGTGACTCTTGCTTGGCGCCGTCACGGTATAGTCCTGGCCGTTGATACGAACATACCGGTAAGGTAGCGCTGTCGTGCTGTTGGTTCCGTAGATCGTGTTCCAGGCCGCATCCCGCAGATAGCTGGCGTTGCTTTTATCCGAGGTGTTTTGCCAGATATTCCCGGTATAGGTGGCGCGAACCGTTGGCGAGAAGTCATAGGCCACCTTGAGGGTGCCATCGTCCTTCACGGTGTGATCCATACTGGTGGCGGCGGTGACGACCCTCGGATTGTTGGCGATATCGCGGTCGAAATGCGCGCCGGTAACAACCGTATATTGCCCCGCTGCGGCAGCCGCTCCCGTCTTGGCCCTGGCAGAAGTGAAATCCGTCGGATGACTGTGGTTATCCAGGCGATCGGCGCTCAAGCGGTACGACCAGTCGCCCACCTTGTTTCCTATGCTTGCGGAGCCGTGTTCCCCGGTAAAGTTCTTGTCCGTTCCGTATAGCTTGAAATTCTGGCCAAAAACATCCAGCTTCGCATGCGCTTCGAACTGGGTGGGCATGTGCGTTGTCATCAGCACCACGCCACCCACTGAATTTCCGGGATAAAGCGCGGAGAACGGGCCATACATGACATCGACCCGGTCGATGGCGTCCTGGGATACCAGGCCCCAGCGTGGTCCAGGGCAGCAGCTGTTGACCAGATGGTTCGAGAGCAGGAGGCCATCCGCATAGACGATGGTTTCGGCGCTAGAATTGACGCCATACATCCGCATTGCCAAGCCGCCGTTCACGTCGCCAATAAAGCGTTCGCGAACGTGAACACTCGGCAGGTACAGAAGCGCCCCGGCCGATGACACCGAATTGACGCTTTCGGCAATCTGCTTCTTGGTCACGCTTTCTGTCGTTGAGGGGACATTATCTGGTGTCGCCGGTTTAGTGGATTCGGCCGAGACAGAAATTTCCGTGAGCTGGACATCGGTTTCCTCGGCGCTGACATTGCCGGAGCAGAAAGCCCCAAGAGCAGCCGCGATAGCGACGGACAGCGGGCGGTGTATGCCAATGGCGGCAGCGGCATGGGTTTTGCGAATCATGGTACTTAACTCCTCTTTAGTATTTGCTTGGGTTCTCTATGCGCCATCTGGGCCTCTATACGCGCAGCTTCGGCAACAAAAGCGATCTTCATCCCCCAGCCCGCTGCGCCAGGGCGAGAATATCGGCCTGCCTTTTGGCAGGGCGTGGCCCGGCCGGCGTGCAAATACCTGACTGGCGCGCAGTGTCCTGTGATTTGACTTAATTGTTTTGTTGTGCGGCATTTCCTCTCCCGGAAAGCGGCGCCCTGTTATCGGGAGCGGTATATCCGCAATCGAGCGGCGAATGTTAAAGGCGAAAGTTCCCTAAAAACATGCGGCATGGCGTCGCGCGGCAATATGCCGCACCGCGATGGGATCAGGAAGCAGGGTTAAGTAGCGGAAACTTGATCAGGATCATTTTTTATATCCAAAAATACTGCGCCTGCTGGGTTTGTTCCGGCCAGATCCCCAACAACAACGAGAGTTTTTACGCATTGCTGGTGTCCGTTATGGGAGGATTTTTGCGGTCAGGCTTCCCCTGCTTTCGTTTCAGCCTGTGCCAGCCAATCACGATTCCAGTACAACTCACCAAGAAGCCTCCGAGGCTCAGCACGATAAGAAGCACGTCCCAAAGCGGGCGCCGGTCCAGCAGGGGCATCCAATCCCAATTGTGCAAAAGGGTGAAGAGCCAGCGTTTGACTCGCTGGTACGTGTCCAGTTTTCCGACGACAGTTCCGGTGTAGGGATCAAGATGCACCCAGGTCGAATTGGGATCATCAAACTTCAAACGCATGACAGGCAGGCGTCTATCCATGTGCCCAAGCATTGCCTGAGAAGCCCGGGGGTAATAGTAAAAGTCATACTCGCGAGGAATTTCGCTGCTTGCGATTCGAGCGCCCGGAATCAGCCGGGCCCCCGCCAATTCCAGACGGTCCAGCGGAAACATGGCAAGAGGGGGCTCATCCTTTGAGACGGGAATGATGCTTGTCCGGTTACTGCCGTCAAAAGCGATAAGGTAGCCCTTGCCGTCGAATATTCGCCACTCGATTTCGCGCGCGGGTCTGTCTTGCAATTGGGGGTTTTTCAGAAGTCCATGCAAATCGACCGGAAAATTTTCCGCCTCGATTGCACCGCCGGAATACGCCAGTTCATTCAGAGGTTTCCCTCCGGAATCAAATACTTTCCATGGGTTCATCGACATCAGCCCGCTAAAAATCCAGGTGATTGCAAATACCCCGAAAGCCAGGCCAAACAGATGATGCCAGCGCATGAACGGTGCGCGGTAAGGAGATTTTGATGAATTGCTGTAACACCCTGTGAACCGCCATCGCATTACGCCGATTACGAGCCCGCTGACAGCCAGAACCGTCGCAAGCAGGGAGGTATACACGACAATGTCGTGCCAGTGCTTGTCAAGCGCACCACCCCGAAATGGGTAGAGGAGATGTATCCAGGCCCCAACCCAATTCCAGCCCCGCTCAACCGCGGTTGCGTCACGAATGGCCTCTCCGGTGCGTGAGGAAACGTAAAGCATCGTTGCGTCTTCATCCTGCACCTCGATTCGATGCAACGGGCGGTGTATATCAAGAGCCTTTGAGTGAGTCCATGCGTCCTCCTGAACCAGATCCAGATACTTTACTTTCTGCCCTTTCGAAAAAACAGAGGCCGCTTCAACCGCTTCAGATGCTGATATGTCGTTTATCCCTTTTCCATTCTGCGCATTGACCGAAACGACTCGCTGTTTGTCGAATGTGAAAATGAAGCGTGGCACGTCGGCAACCGACGTCAAGCGTACTCCTTTCGGATTCTCGTCTTTCCCGGTTGCCGCCATTGCTTCGCCAAGGCTTATGCAACAGCCTGTCGAATCAAGAGCCGGCAAGCGCTCTAGTCGCTCCGAAGCGGAGAGTTTGGGATAGCCCACATACATCATGACGACGCCAGAAAGGAACCACATTGCCATAAACAGGCACAATGCGATTCCAAGCCAGCGGTGCGTCAGAAAGAGGTAGCGCTTCACAACCGACTTGCTCAGAAGTTGCCTTGGTAGGCAACTTCAAATGTGCGCGGCGCCCCGAGATAGAACATGGGCGATCCCGTGACCGATGCAGCGTACACCTCGTCGGTCAGATTACGGATACGGGCTGTCAGGCTGCTGTTCTTCTGGAGCCGGTAAGACGCAAAAGCGCCGTACAGTGTATAGGCCGGGTCGCTGATGGTATTTGCGGTGTTGCCATAACGCGACGATACATAGCGTGCATCGATGCCCGCCTGCCACTCAGGGGTGAAGCTGTAAGTCAGCCAGAGATTGGCGACGCGTGCGGGAACGTTGGTTGGCGTGTTGCCTGCGCGCGAAACCGCAACAGCACCCACTTTTTCCATGAAGTCATCGTACTGCGCGTCGACAAAGGATAAGTTACCCTGGGCCGTCAAGTCACGGGTCACTTTCAGGGAGGCGGCCAGTTCAATCCCGCGTGAAGATTGCTGTCCTACCGGGATTGTTGTTCCCGGATTATTGGGATCGGTGATCGCAATATTTTTCCGTGTGATTTCGTAGGCTGCGATCGTGGCCACTCCTCGTCCCTGAAGGAAATCGAACTTACTGCCGACTTCAAGCTGATCGCCGGTGGTCAGGTCAAAATTCTGCACCTGACTGAAGCTTGCCGTCGTCAGGATGCCGGCGGGTGGGTCGGCGGCGGTGCTGTACTGGACGTAGGCGTTGGCTGTCGGGGTAATGTCATAGACCAGGCCGACACGACCGGTTGTCGGGCTATAGGTTTGCTTGAAGTACGCGGGGTCCGTCGCGGTAACGGTGCGATGATTGGTTACTTCAAGATCGATCTGATCATGCCTCAGCCCGGTAACCAGCGAAAGCGTGTTTGAAAGTTTCGTCCGGTTTTCGAGAAAAAGCGCGAGCGTTGTTACCTTGTTGCTCCGGTCCGGATTAAATCCCGGAATCATCCCCGGAATGCTGAAGAAAGACTCGGTGGTAAAGTTGATCGGGTCAACGGTGCTGACCGTCCCGGAAACTGAGCGTGGAAAACGGGTCTGGTTGTTGACGCTGTAGTCAAATCCGGCGGCCCAGTCCGAAGGCATGCCCGCGAGCTGGGATTTGTGCGTCAATTCAACCCGATCGCCGGTCAATTCCTGATCGTGGCGGGTCAGATATGCGGCAGACCGGATGACGGCCGTGTTGGTGTGGTTGTATTTGTAAACTTCCACGTTCCGGTAATCACGCAGGGCGTCATAGTGATAAAGCGTGTTACGAATCGAGGTGGCATCGGAAAAGTGGTAGTCGAGAAGCGAGCGCGTCCATTTCACTGTTTGCTCGTATATGCCGTCCGCCGAGTTGTAGTTCTCGAAGCGCGTGTCCGGATTGATGCGGCCATCGCCGGTGGTCGGATTCAGCAGCGGCGTTCCCCAATAGGGGCGGTCGACATTCTCGCTCTGATACTCCAGAGCCAGGGTGTGCGAAAGCCGTGGAGTAATGTCGGTCAACAATGAAAACGCGCTTGTCCAGGCCTCGCGCTTGTTTCCATCGACATACCCGTTTGAGGCGGAACGATTGACGTCCGCGCGCAAGTAGTTCTTTACCCCCTCACCACTCCCCAGCCGCCGGTTCACTCCGAGAGAAAGTTGGGTTGTGTCATATGAGCCGTAACTTGCACGCGCCTGTGTGAAGTCTCCTTCGCGACTCGCCAGCTTGGTGATGTAATTGATCGAACCGCCTACAGCGCCAGCTCCAAACAGGAAGGTGGAGGGGCCGCCAATCGCCTCGACGCGGTCGTAAATCCAGCTGTCGACCGGCCGGGCCGCAATCGCATCGTATTGAACCGTGATGCCATTGAATAGCTGGGTGAGCGATGATGCGCCGAACCCACGGTAAAACACGGAACCGGCAGACCCAGGAGGCGATGCGGCCGTGACACCAGGAATGCTTTTCAGAATTTCCTGGGTATCCGTGGCCCCCCGTTGCTCGATTGTGTCACGATCAACGATGGTGACCGAGGCCGGCGTTTCCCTCGGCGTAAGTCCAAGTCTGGAGCCGGTCGTCGATGGCTCGTCGATCAAGAGCTTTTCGCTGGAGACTGTGCTCTTGACTGTCACCTCGGGCAGCGTCACAACAGTATCCCCAATCGCTGGCTGGGCAAATACTCCTATAGGCAGTGTGCCCAGCAATGCAACAGCGAGTGGTTTGATGCTGAATTTTGCAGGATTTCTTCTCGTGTGGGTTTTGACACGATCGCCATAGGCAATGACACTCCATACTGCTCCGGCATAAACATCCGCGATAAGGCGGCTGCTGGGTTTTATGTTGGGCATTTTTTTCTCCGTAAAATTAGCGTTATTTTGTGGATGTGCATATCCTTATTTCAAGCGTCGCATGTTAAAGGCGAAAGTTCCCTAAAAAAATGCGGCATGGTGCCGCGCGACAACAAGTCGCATGTTTTTGGTGCGCTTGCGGGAGCGGCGTTAAGAAAACTTGATCAGGATCATTTTTCTGCTGCCAGGATTTGCCCCGTGCTACTTATTGGCGCAGTATGCCCCGGTTCATCTCCGCCAACTGCTGCTGCCATTTTTCCCACTGCGCATGGTTGTGATGCATGGTGTGATGCTTGCGGTTCATGGCGAACCATTTTTGCGCTTCCGCTTCATTGACGGCCACGCCTTCACCGCGCAGGTACATCAGGCCGAGGTAGTATTGGGATTCCTGGTCGCCCTGCTCTGCCGCCTTGCGGTACCATCTCATGGCTTCGACAGGGTTCTGTGCCGCGCCATCACCGTCCTGCAGCATGCGCGCCACGTTGTACTGGGCATCTGCCTGCCCTTTTTCGGCCAGGCCCAGCCAGATCTTGAAAGCGGTTTTGTAGTCCTGTTGCCGGTGCGCAGCAGCGCCGCGGTCAAAATCCTCTTCGGTGCCGGCATGGGCGGCTGTTGCACCCAGAGCGAGTAGAAGTGGTACAAAGGCAAGCAGGCGGGCAAGGCGGGGCGGGATCATTTTGGCTATCTCCTTAATCTGTGCAGGTTGATTGGCAAGCGGAAATCATAGCGGGGTCGGGGTATAGGCAAAATATGACCTGATGCCGCGTGACAAAATGCCACGGCGCACAAAGCCTGGCCTTGAGATTACAATTCACCCGTTTTTAGCGGAATCCAAGCATGTTCGGACAAGACGCGCCCATGCCGGCGCCCTCAAGCAGCAATTTGCGTCGCATCCTGGTGCTGCGCAGCTTCATGATCGGCGGCCTGCTGCTGGCCGGGGTGCTGGCTGTCCGGGTGCTGGAATTGCCTTTGCCGCTGCCGCCCCTGTTTGCGGTGATCGCCCTGCTGACGCTGGTCAACCTGTTTAGCTTGTGGCGCTTGCGCCAGCACTGGCCGGTGGCGGACGCAGAGTTTTTTGCCCAGTTGCTGGTGGACGTGCTGGCCATCACGGTGCTGCTGTATTACGCCGGCGGCTCGACCAATCCGCTGGTGTCCTTCTACCTGGTGCCGCTGGTGATTGCCGCGATCAAGCTTCCCGGCATGTATACCTGGTCCATGGCGGTGCTCACGGCGGCCTGCTATACCCTGCTGATGTTCAACTACTATCCGCTCATGCCCAGGAATGGCGATTTCAACACGGCGGTCTATCTGCACCTGACCGGCATGTGGCTGACCTTCGTGCTCTCCGCCTTTCTGATTGCCTTTTTCGTGGTGCGTATGGCCAATGCGGTCAAGGAGCGCGACCGGGCGCTGGCTGCGGCGCGCGAGGAGACCCTGCGCAACGAGCGCATCGTGGCGCTGGGAACGCTGGCGGCCGGGGCGGCGCACGAGCTGGGAACGCCGCTGGCGACCATGGCGGTGGTGACTACCGAGCTGCAGCAGGACTATGCCGCCGAACCGGCGCTGGTGGAAGATCTGCGCCTGCTGCGGCAGCAGGTGGACAACTGCAAGCACATCCTCTCCAACATGCTCGCCGCCGCCGGGCAGGGACGGGCCGAGGATGCGGCGGCACAGCCGCTGAACCATTACTTCGACGATCTGCTTGAGAAATGGCAGCTGGTCAGACCCGGTGTGGCCATGGAAGCCGAGTGGCAGGGGGCCCTGCCTGCGCCGAGGATCATCGCCGACCAGACCCTGACGCAGGCCTTGATCAATCTGCTCAACAATGCCGCCGATGCCTCGCCTCACAGCGTGGAAATCCTCGGCCACTGGCAGGACAATGAGCTGCGGATGGAAATCCGCGATCGCGGGCCGGGCCTCGCGCCGGAAGTGCAGCAGCGGGCGGGGCAGCCTTTCTTCACCACCAAGGGCCACGGCTTCGGCATCGGGCTGTTTCTTGCCAACGCGACCATCGAGCGCTTTGGCGGCAAGGTGCTGCTGACCAACCGTGAGGGTGGCGGCGCGCTGACCCGGATCTCTTTACCCCTGACTAAACTGCTGATCAAACCATGACCAACGAAACCCAATTCCCGAATGACCACCCCAGCCTGTTGCTGGTGGATGATGACGAAACCTTCTGCCACGTGCTAAAGAAGGCGCTGACGCGGCGCGGCTTCGACGTGACGGTGGCGCATGAGGTGGAAACGGCACTTTCCCTGGCCGAATCCAGCCCGCCCGAATTCGCCGTGGTGGACCTGAAAATGCCCGGTCCGTCTGGCCTGGTGCTGGTCAAGCGCCTCAAGGAGCTGGACGAGGAAACGCGCATTGTCATGTTGACCGGCTTCGCCAGCATCGCGACCGCGGTGGAAGCGATCAAGCTGGGCGCGACCCACTATCTCGCCAAACCGGCCGATGCGGACCAGATCATTGCGGCGTTCGAGCGCGAGGGCGGCGACGAGGAAGTGCCGGTCACGCCCCAGCCGCTATCCGTGGACCGCCTCGAGTGGGAACATATCCAGCGCGTGCTGGCGGAGCACCAGGGCAACATTTCAGCTACGGCGCGTGCACTGAAGATGCATCGCCGCACTCTGCAAAGGAAATTGTCGAAGCACCCGGTGCGTGAATAGCCGGAAAGTTGCGTTAGAATTCTCGGCGGCGGTTCCTTACCCCTGCACCGTGCCGAATTTTCTGCTGCAATTATTTTGGTGTAATTCATGGATGCAACCGCCTTTTCTTCCCGCCTGACCGCCTTTGCCTGCGGCTTCACCGCGCTGTCCGGTGTCCTGGTGCTGCTGGGATGGACGCTTGGCATGCCCGCACTTACCGTCTTCATCGCCGGTGGGCCGCCCACCCCCGTTCCCACCGCCCTTCTGCTGCTGACGAGCAGTGCTGCCCTGTGGTTGTTGCGCCAGCGCCAGCGCCAGTTGCTGGCGCTGGCCGCGGCGCTTGGGGCTGCGGTGCTGGTACTGGGCGTGCTGGGTCTGACGGAAACCGGTTTGGGTATTCAGGAGACGGTTTCGCGCCTGTTCCTGGCTGCGCCCACGCAGGCCGCGACGCACATGCTGCCCCATGCGGTACTGGCTTTTATCCTGCTGGGCGCGGCCTTGCTGCTTCTGGGCGGGGCTGGCGCGCGCCGGGCTTTTTTTGCCCAGGCGCTGGCGCTAGCCGTGGTGGCTATCGCGCTCCAGACCATGATGGGCGTTGTTTTCCGCCTGAATGCGCTGCCTGCCGGCGACGTGGCGCCGGGCATGGCTTTCCCCGCATCATTATGCTTTCTGCTGCTGGGCGCGGGCGCGCTGTTCCTGCGCTCCAATGAAGGGCTGGCGGCCCTCCTGCTCGGCAAGGGGCCGGGAGGCGCGCTGCTGCGCTTCGTCGTGCCGGTGGTGCTGCTTGTAGGTAATGGCTTGATCCTGCTTGCCATGGTGGGCATGGGGTTCAGCTATTATGGCGAGCGCCCGGAGAGCGCGTTGCTGGCACTGGCATGGGTGAGCATAATCATGGCCATGTTTTTTGTGCTGGGCATTTACCTGAACCGCAAGGGCGAGGCGCTGGCCCTGAGCGAGCAGCGCTATCGCGTTGCGGCGCAAGAACTGAAACTGGCCAACCAGCTCATGGAGCGGATTTTTTCCAATATCCACGTGCTGGTGGCTTATTTCGACACCAGCTTCAACTTCATCCGCGTCAACGAAAACTACGCTGCGGCCGACCAGCAGCGCACACCTGATTTTTTTGCGGGAAAAAACCACTTTGCACTTTACCCCAATGCCGAAAATGAGGAAATTTTCCGGCGCGTACTGGAAAGCGGCGAGGCCCATGTTGCCCATGCCAAGCCATTCGAGTATCCGGGCCAGCCCGAACGGGCAATGACCTACTGGGACTGGAATCTCACGCCGGTCAAGGGAGATGATGGCAAGGTCGAAGGGCTGCTGTTGACCCTGGCCGATGTGACCGAGCGCGAGCAGTTGCAGGCCCTCGACACGCTGTTCAATGAAATCGATCAGCAGGTGCTGCACGGCCTGCCGCTGCCCCGCCTGCTCGAATTCATCTGCGGCGAGGTGGCGCGCCTGCTGGGCTACCAGTTCGTCTGGATCGGCCACAAGGAGGGCGGCGGGGAAATTTCGATTGCCGCGAGTGCCGGGCTGGGCGAAGACTATCACTTCGAACTGGAAAAAACCGCTACGCGCTGGGATGACACCCCCCAGGGCCGCGGCCCCGTGGGCCTGGCCATCCGTCTGGGCCAGACCCAGGTTATCCATTGCTCTGACCTGGCCTGCCTGCCATGGCGTGCGATGACTGAGCGCTTTCACCTTAAAGCCGCCATGGCTATCCCGCTCATCACCCGTGGCGAGGTGTATGGCGCTTTCACTCTGTATTCACGGCATGAACAGGCTTTCGACGACCCCGTCATGGCACAACGCCTGGGCATGATTGCCGGGCGCATCTGTGCCGCACTGGAAAAAGCCATGGACCAGCAGCAACTGCGCCTGCTGGGCACGGCCCTGGCTTCCGCCAGCAACGGGGTATTCATCACCGACCGGCGCGGGCGCATCCAGTGGCTGAACCAGTCCTTCACCCGAATGACCGGCTATCCGTCACAGGAGGTGCTTGGCGAGACCCCGCGCATTATCAAGTCCGGCAAACAGGACGCTGACTATTACCACAAGCTTTGGCAGACCATATTGCAGGGCGAGGTGTGGAGCAGCGAAACCGTCGAGAAGCGCAAGGATGGCTCGGAATTCATTGCCCTGCAGACCATCACGCCGATCCGGGGCGCGGATGGCGAGGTGACGCATTTCATTTCCATCCTGGAAGATATCAGCGAGAAGAAGGCCATCGAGGCGCGCATCCAGCATCTGGCCCATTATGATGCCCTCACCGATCTGCCCAACCGCCCCCTGTTCTACGACCGGCTGACGCAGGTGGTGGCGCAGGCGCGGCGCGCCAGGCACGGGGCCGGGCTGATGTTTCTCGACCTCGACCACTTCAAGGAGGTGAACGATACCCACGGCCACCATATTGGCGATCTGTTGCTGCAGGAAGTAGCGCTGCGCATCCGCGCCTTTGTACGCGAAACCGACACCGTGGCGCGCCTGGGCGGGGATGAATTCACCGTGCTGCTGCCCCTGGTTGCGGACCGGGCGTGCGCTGCCATCGTGGCGCGCAAGGTTATTGCGGTGTTTGGCGAACCCTTCCTGCTCGACGGCCTTGAACTGTGCATCAGCACCAGCATCGGCATCGCTCTTTATCCGCTGGACACCGATGATTGCGACCAGCTGGTGAAATATGCCGACAGTGCGATGTACCAGGCCAAGCAACAGGGACGCAACAACTACTGTTTCTTTGGGGCCTCGTCCGAATCCTTGTAGCCGGTCAGCATCGGCCGCACCAGGTCTTCGCCCTTGAACAGCCGGTGCGCCACAATCGAAGCCACATGCACCACCACCAACGTCATCAGCACGTTGAAGCTGCCTTCGTGGAGCTCCGTCAGTATGTCGCCAAGCTGTTCGGACACCAGATGCCGCAGCGGCCCGCTGGTCATCACATCGTCGCTGGAAAACAGGCCGGTGATGCCCTGCAGCGCGAGCGTGGCGAGCAATGCAACGATCATCCAGCCACCCAGCGGGTTGTGACCAAGGTAGCGCGGCGCGGCATTGGCACGCAGCGCGCGCGCATATTCGAGGGTCGGCCCCACGCCGCGCAGGAAGCTGCTGAAGCGTGCGTAGCGGCTGCCAGCCAAGCCCCACAGCAGGCGAAAGGCCACCAGGGCGAGAATGGCGTAGCCGCCGAGAAGGTGAAATTCCAGCAGTTCATCACTGAATTCGCCGCTCAGCCACTGAAAAGCCAGCAGCGCCACCAGGCTCCAGTGGAACAGCCGGGTCGGCAGATCCCAGACGTAAATTTTGGTCATGGCCATTACTCCATTGATCTAAAAAACCTTAATTCGAAACCACGGAGGGCACGGAGAACACGGAGAAGGGCAATTTACAGCCTTTTATTACCTCATCCAACGGGTGAATGCCCAGAAATGCACAATTCATTATTTTTACTCCGTGCTCTCCGTGCCCTCCGTGGTTAATTGAGTTTTCAGGTTGATTGCTCTTCGGGCGGCATCGTAGCCCATTCTGGTATTATCGCGCCATGTTAACGATCCAGAACCTGATTTACTTCCAGAGCGGCACCCCGCTGCTCAACAATGCCAACCTGCAGATCTTTGCCAGCCAGCGCGTCGGCCTGGTGGGCAAGAACGGCTGCGGCAAGTCCACCCTTTTCCGTCTGATTCGCGGCGAGATCCGGCCCGATGGCGGCGAGATCTCCTTCCAGCAGGGCAAGACCCTGGCCTTCGTGGAGCAGGAAATCGACAACTCCGGGCGTGCCGCGCTGGAATTCGTGCTCGATGGCGACAGCGAGCTGCGCCGGCTGGAGGGCGTATTGGCCAAAGAGCCGCATGATGCCGCCTGGTTCGAGGCCCAGCATCGCTTCGAGGCCATCGAAGGCTACGCCGCGCCCTCCCGTGCCGCGCAATTGCTCAACGGGCTGGGGTTTTCCAATGAGCAGCTGACCCGCCCGGTGACGAGCTTTTCCGGCGGCTGGCGCATGCGCCTCAACCTGGCCCGCGCCCTGATGCGCCGCGCCGATCTGCTGCTGCTGGACGAGCCCACCAACCACCTCGATCTCGAAGCCATTCTGTGGCTGGAACAGTATCTCGCGCGCTACCCCGGCAGCGTGCTGCTGGTATCCCACGACCGCGAGTTCCTCAATGCCTGCGTCAACCGCATCGCCCATGTGCACGACCAGATCATTGATCTCTATAGCGGCAGTTATGATGACTTCGAGCGCACCCGCGCCGAACGGGCCATGCAGCAGAATCAGGCTTTTGCGCAGCAACAGGAGAAAATTGCGCATCTCGAGGACTTCATCCGCCGCTTTCGCGCCAAGGCGAGCAAGGCCAAGCAGGCGCAAAGCCGCGTCAAGGCGCTGGAGCGGCTGGAACGCATCGCCCCGTCACACGTCGATCACGGTCATTTCGAACTTGAAATCGAAGCGCCGGAACGCAGCCCGGACACGCTGCTCAAGCTGGAAAAAGCCAGTTGCGGCTATGACGGCAAGGTCCTGCTGGAAAACATCAATCTGGTGCTGCGCTCCGGTGCGCGCATCGCCCTCTTGTGCCCCAACGGGGCGGGCAAGTCCACTCTCATCAAGCTGCTGGTGGGCGAGTTGCAGCCTTCGGCGGGCAACCGGGAAGCCGCGCCAGAACTGCGCATCGGCTATTTCGCCCAGCATCAGCTTGAGCACCTCGACAGTACCGCCACGCCACTGGAACACCTGATCAGAATCGCGCCACAGGCCACGACACAGGATTTGCGCAATTTTCTCGGCCGTTTCGGTCTGGCGGGCGAGCGCGATGACCGGCCAGTGGAAACCTTCTCCGGCGGCGAAAAAAGCCGCCTTGCGCTGGCCCTGCTGGCGTGGCAAAAGCCGCACCTGCTGCTGCTGGACGAGCCGACCAACCATCTCGATCTCGACATGCGCGATGCGCTGACCCTGGCGCTGGAAGAGTATGGCGGCGCGATGGTGCTGGTGTCCCACGACCGTAGCCTGATTCGCGCCACAGCGGACGAACTGTGGCTGGTGGCCGATGGCACGGCAGCACTGTTCGACGGCGACCTGGAAGATTACCGTTCATGGGTGGAAACGCGCCGTCAGGTTGATAAAGCCCCAGCGGCACTTGTTGCGCCGGAAAAGCCGCGGCGTGAGAATGCCCCGCGCAAAAAAGCCTTGCTCTCCCGGCAGAGCAAGCTGGAAACCGAATTGCACCAGGCGCAGGCCAGCCTGGCCGCGATCAATGAGCAGCTTGCCGATCCGGGGCTGTACCAGAACCCGGACCCCGCGCTGGTTCAAGGCCTGAATCAAAAGCGGGAGGAGCTGGAAACAAGGGTGGCGCAACTGGAAGAAGACTGGCTGGAACTGGAAATGGCGCTGGAAGAAGCTATTTGAACCTAGAAACCTCAGTTCGATAACCACGGAGGGCACGGAGAACACGGAGAAGCGGGGTAGGCAGGGATGGGCGACTTGTCGCCCAACTCGCAAAGGCGGTTTGCGGTCATATATGGCCTCACCC
>Ga0172380_10000870_pt1 | contig 54632 bp, 48 predicted proteins | sample Leawe162metaG_FD_119747 | JGI IMG/M metagenome (GOLD analysis project Ga0172380, IMG submission 119747) | Leachate microbial communities from a municipal landfill in Southern Ontario, Canada - Leachate well 162 metaG | ecosystem: Engineered > Solid waste > Landfill > Unclassified | place... | reverse complement strand
GGATTCCGTGAACCAGCCGGTGGATTCCGTGAACCAGCCGGTGGATTCCGTGAACCAGCCGGTGGATTCCGTGAACCAGCCGGTGGATTCCGTGAACCAGCCGGTTCAGGCCCTTTTTGATGAGGCCACCGGGGATCTTGCTGTCGGAGATCTTGAAGCGGCTGTCGAAAAATTCCGCAGGTGCGTCGGGATCGATCCCGAATTCTTCGATGGCTGGCACGCGCTGGGCATGGCGCTGATGAAGACCGGTCGCTTCCCGGAAGCCATCGAGGCCGGGCTGCGATCCGTCCGCCTCCGCCCGAACGACCAGCTCGCCTGGTCGAGTCTTTCGTTGTTTTATGTCCGGAACAACCAGGTTCCCGAAGCCGAAGCTGCGGGAGCCAAGGCAAAAATCCTGTCGTGGGGCGGCAAAATCAACCCGGACGCCATCCCTCCCGCCAACCCGAACGCATGACTTTCTTCATCACCACCGCCATCGACTACACGAACGGGGCTCCGCATATCGGTCACGCCTACGAAAAGGTGCTCGCGGATGCCATCGCCCGCTACCAACGGCTCAAGGGGAACGACGTCTTCTTTCTCTCGGGCGTCGACCAGCACGGACAGAAAGTCCAGCAGTCCGCCCAGAAGCAGGGCGTCCCCCCGGCGGAATTCGTGGCCGACATCACGGCGAAATTCCTCGACCTCTGGAAGAAGCTCGACATCAGCTACGACGCCTGGGCAGCGACGGTCGAACCCTCCCACAAACACTGCGTCCGGGCAATGCTCCAGTTGCTCTGGGACACGGGCCATTTCTACAAGGCCAAGCAGGCCGGGTATTACAGCGTCCGACAGGAACAATTCCTGACCGACAAGGAACGCGGTCCGGACGGGGAATTCGGCCCGGAATGGGGGGAAGTCGTGCTCATCGAGGAGGAAAATTATTTCTTCAAACTCGCCGCGCACCGCCAGTGGCTGCTCGATTTCATCGATGCGCGCTCGGCCGCCGGTTCCCCGTTTGTCGTCCCGGATTTCCGCGTCCCGGAGCTGCGCAATGCCGTCGAAAAAATGACCGGCGACCTCTGCATCTCGCGCCCGAAATCCCGCCTCGAGTGGGGGATCGAGCTGCCGTTCGACAAGGATTTTGTCACCTACGTCTGGTTCGATGCGCTGTCGAACTACGTGAGCTTCGCCGGTTACGACCCGACTCCCGGCGCGGACAATTCCCTGTTTCGCTCGCGCTGGCCGGCCCTGCACGTCATCGGCAAGGACATCCTCGTTCCGCCGCATGGGATTTACTGGCCGATCATGCTCAGGGCCTGCGGGTTCACGGACGAGGAAATCCCGACGCTGCTTGTCCACGGATGGTGGAACATCGGCGGCTCGAAAATGAGCAAGAGCGAGGGCAACATCGTGGATCCCGCCGTGCTTGCGGACACGTTCGGCGTCGCGGCCACGAGATTTTATCTCCTGAGCGACATCGCCACGGGCAGGGATGCGGATTTCAGCAAGGAACGCCTCGTCCAGCGCTACAACACCGACCTCGCCAACAGCCTCGGCAACCTGCTCAACCGCACGCTCAGCATGGCCAAGCGCTACCGGACCGGAATTTTGAAAAAGGCGGGCTCCCCGCTCGCGCCGCTCGTCGCGGAAAAATGTGCGGCCTACTCGCGCCGGATGGACGTCTATGAAGTCCATGCCGCCATTGAATCCGCGTGGGAGATCATCGTCCGCTGCAACGCCTACGTCGAAGAGTCGGCCCCGTGGAAACTCGCGAAGGATCCCGCGTCCGCGGGAAAACTCGACGAGGTGCTCTATTCTCTGGCGGAGGCCCTGCGGGTCGTCTCGATCCTGATCACTCCGATCATCCCGGAATCGGCTGCGGCCATTCGCTCCCAACTGGCCTGGGACCATCCTGTGAGCCTGTCCCAATGCGCGTGGGGCCTCCTTGCCGACGGCCATCAACTGGGGGAACCGGTTCCGGTCTTCCCCCGCATCGAGCGGGCGTAGCCGCAGTCCGCCTCACACGGCAAAACTGCGGCACGAGCATCCCGCCCGCGCATCGGAAACTGGCGTGTCGGCAGAATGCCTGATTGACAACAAGGAAAGAATGTGTGACATACAACTCATGAGCGAAACACTGTCGATCCGTCTTCCGTCCGAAGACAAGCGGGCGTTGTTTGAAATGGCCGCCCGGCAGGGAGGAAGCGTCAACGAATTTGTCCGCCAGGCAATCCGGGGCAAAATGAATGCAGTCTCGCCCCGCCCTTCCTCCCCTCTTTCCGGCTTTTTTGGGTCTGTGCCTGTTGACGTTTCCGCGCCCACGAATGCCGCGGTGCGACGCTCCATGAAGAAATGAGCCGCATGACGTATCTGGTGGATACCGGGCCGCTGGTGAGCGCTTTTGCCCGCCGGGAACCAAAATACAAGTCCTGGGCCGAGGAATTGCTGGGGCGGCTGCCGCTCCCGCTGGTGACTTGCGAGGCCGTGATTACCGAGGCCTCTCACCTTCTGGGCTCGTCCGTGCGCCTGATGGAGGCCATCGACCAGAAATTGATCGTGTGTCGGTTTGATCTGCAACGCGAGGCCCGCCACATCAGCCAGTTCTGCACCAAGTATGCCGACCAACCGATGGATCTGGCCGATGCCTGTCTCGTGCGGCTTTACGAGACCCACCGCGAAGGATCTGCCACGATTTTGACCGTGGACCGCACGGATTTCACGGTTTATCGAACAAGCAAAGGAAAACCGTTGCAGTGCGAGTTTCCGCCTGCGGATAGAAAATAGCTGCTGGTACCCCTTCTGCCTTTCTGGAAATCACCACCGGCAGAATATTTAAATTATAGGCCCGCCCCTTTCTGCCTTGCTCAGAGAGAGTCCAGAATCATCTTCTTCCTAGCCCGTTGGATGGAAGCCTCGAACCCTTGGTAAATGGTGAGGGGTCTCTTCTTGTCCGCCGCCGTCTCCGCATACTTGGGGTCGAGGAGCTTCTTGAAAACGGGAGTCCAGAGATAACCTTTGGCCACGTCGCCATTGCCAAGCCGGAAATACGAAAGGCAACGGTCGAACTCTTCCACCCCGTCGCGATTTAGCTCCCAGCTATTCCAATTTGAAAAGACGTGCGGTTCGGGCTTGTGCTTGGCGGCATCCATGCGGCCAAAGGCAATGAGGATTCGCCAGCGGTCCTCGTTCGTCCCGGCAAAAGGGTATTTTTTGAAATCTTCGGACTCATGGGCAAACCAACTCTCCCCGGCGATGTAATCGACGGTGTCCTGACGGGTTCTGCCTGGCTTCCGCGAGAGCGCGAAGTAGAGCATCATCAGGACTTGAGAGCGGGTCCCGTAGAACACCTTGTTGCAGATGGTCACTGGTTGACTTGGACTTCGTAGCGGTTCTGGTTCGGAATTCGCCGCCGGTCTTTGGGTGTGGAGGGTCCGGTCATGTCCTTCAACTGCTTAATGATTTGGAGGGCCTGTTGATACTCAGCCATGCTGCTTGCGTTGCCCCCTCCACCAGCCTTCAATTTGTCGATGTATGTGACTGTTACAGAAAGGGCTTTATGGTATCTGGCAGGCTGATTGAGTCCAGCGAGCACCACGGGTTGTGGTGTTGCCGAGCTTTTCGATGAGAATTTTGTCCATCCATTGCAGTCACTTGAGTCAATCAGCCACCCAGATTTAATATTGATATTATCTGGATAGAAGCGGGAGGGATTTAACGCTGAGCGTGCGGTGCGGGCTTGAGGTGGAGGAATTCCAGTTCCGGGAATTTCCTGAAATCCCGGTCAAACGAGACGATCCGGCAGCCGGTGGTGTGGGCGAAGGCGGCGAGGTAGGCATCGGTCCAGCGGTTGGCGGGAAAGCCGTCGGTGTAGGCGGCGAACTGGTGTTCGATGCCGGCGGGTTCCGCAAGAAACCCCACCTCGGGGAGGGCGAGAAAGTCGCGGTAGATTTTCCATGCCTCCGCCGCGAGAAACGGGCGGTTTTGCATGATGGTGGCATTGGTGGCGAGACGCAGCAGGCCGAGCATGGTCACGCGGCAGAAGGCGAGTTGCGGCGCGCTTTCACGTTCCCAATACCGGCGGGCGCGAAGGTGGTGCTGGTGGTCCTCGCAGGCGAGGGCGAGCCAGACATTGATGTCGGGCAGGTCAGGCATCTTCGGCGTCGAGGATTTTGGCGATTCGCGCGTTGTCGAGTGCGCGGATCGTCTTGCCTGTCGCCCGTCGCGCGATTGGCAGGGGGCTGCGGGTCGAGGCAACGACCGGGCTTCCGCTTCTCAGCCCGGCCTCGATGAACGTGGCGACTAGTTCCCTCATCTTCACGCCCTGCCGGGCAGCCCGGGCTTTCATCTCACGGAAAAGTGGATCTGGCAAATCCAAGGTTGTTCGCATGAGCGCAAGTTCACATAAAAGCATATTTATGTCAATTCCGGCATTCTATTTTGTTCGCGGCCGCCCCGGAGAATGCAACTCCTGCCGCGTTCACGAGAGGATGACGGAGCAGGAACTCCATCCTCCGGAGAACTGTAGGGCTGTTCAAAAGCGGCAAGCTCGCGAAAGAGGATGGAAAGAGGGGAGGCGGGTGTGTATTTTCTGAATCCATGAGATCAATTCAACCCGGAAACCGCTTTTCTCTGCAGGACCTGCGTCAGGAATCGCTGGATCCGGGTTCAAAGAACTCCGGTGAGGGGCGGGACGGGAACATCGTGTGCGCCCGCTTCCTGGCCGGATCAACCGACGCGCGTCTGGCGGTGGAGTGACCCTGCCATGGCATTTTTGCACAGCATCCAATGATCTCTCCCTCCATGCGTGAACGAATCGAATACGCCGGGCTCGTGGCGAGCGCCTGGTTCGTCGCGCGGCTTCCGTTCGACTTCCTGCCCCCGCTTGCCAAGGCACTCGGTTCGCTCGTCTTCTGGCTCGACCTGCGCGGCCACTCGGTCGCGCTGGAAAATATCGAGGCCGCGTTCCCGGGAAAATTTTCCGCTGCGCAGAAGTCGCGGATCGCCCGCGGTTCCTACGTCACCTTCGCACGCACGATGTTCGAGCTCTTCTGGGCCCCGAACATGGATGAAAAATTCTTCGACCGCCACGTCGTCTTCGAGGGCTGGGACGCGGATTACGTGCGCAAAGATCCGAAGCGTCCGGCGATCTACGCGTGCTTTCACTTCGGAAATTTCGAATGGCTCGCCCTCGCGGGCGCCTACTCGATCAGCCCCGGACCGGTCATCGCCCAGCGCTTCAAGAACCCGCTGCTCGGCCCGGTATTCGACCGCCTGCGCGCCAGCACCGGCAACCAGGTCATCCCGCAGGAACGCGCGATGCTCCGCATGCTCAAATACCTCAAAGGCGGCGGAAAATTCGGCATGCTCTGCGACCTGAACCTCGATCCCCGCGAGGGCAGCGTCCTCATCGACACCTTCGGCGGCCTGCTCTCCAGCGTCACCCAGACCCACGCGGCCCTCGCGCAAAGGACCGGAGCCGCCATCGTCCCGGTCGAATGCCGCCCCGGGCCATCGGGAAAATACCGCATCATCCACCACGCGCCGATCGAATGCGCGCCGGACGCCGACCCGCAGGACATCGTCCAGCGCTGCTGGAACGCCCTCGAGCCCGGCATCCACGAGCACCCCGAATGCTGGCTCTGGTCGTATAAACACTGGCGCTTCAAACCGGAAACCGGCAACTCCAGATACCCGTCCTACGCCAACCGCTCGAAACGGTTCGACAAGCTGATCAGCAAATGGAACGCGGGATCGGCCCCGCGCAAGGGCTAGTTCCAATGCGGTTCACTCTGCTGCCCACGGAGCGCGGGCATCCCGCCCGCGAACGGGATCGATGGCGGGCAGGGGGAGTGGAAACCGGATCATGGGAAAAGTTTACCCGGAGGGCATCTGAAAGGCGAGGACCTGATCGAGGATGATGTCCGCGAACCCGGGATCCGCCCCGATCGCCGCGCCGTAGTAGAGCCGCCTCCCGCGCAGCTCATGCGGGTTGTGACGGAAGACTTCCGCCTGGCTCGCAGGCCTTCCCGGCTCGCTGCGGATGCCGAGCAGCACCGGGATGTCCTGGTAGCTGTGCATCCCGTCCGAAATGAAAAACGGCACCACGACCACATTCGGCTGCGAGGTGAGCTTATCCCAATCCGCAACCCGCGGGGGCTCTTCCATGAAAGCCGCCGAAACCTCGGCATAGCCGCCCGTTTTTGAAATCGCCCCGGCCTGGAATCTCGCCGCTTCGGCCGAGTTGGCATCCAGGCTTGTCCCGTGCCCGACGAGCAACAGGCTCGTCTCCTCCGGGGGGACGCGGGGAGCCACCGACCGGGCCTCGGCCACCAGGAGTTCCGTCATGCGCGGATGGCTCCCCGCCGGCGCGCAGTATTTGAGCGTCCTCCCGCCGCGGATCGTCACCCGTCCCTCCAGCCCCATTTCCCTCGGGATCACGGTCCTTGTGAAATACCCCTCGCTGATGAAATTCGGAACCACGTAGATTTCCCGGCCCCTCGCCATCCGCAACGCCTCGCGAAACGAAGGCTCCTGCTTCCAAAAGCACGCCACCACATCCGCGAAGATCCCCCGCTTCCGGATCGTCTCCGCGTGCGCCAAGGTCGGCAGACACGAGTCCGGGTTCCGCGTCGAGCCATGCCCGGCGATCACCAGCGCCGAGTCTTGAAATGCCGGAGGATTCATCGTCGTTTTACAGGTAATCTGGGGACAGCAGTATCGGATCAAAGCAAGAGGAATTTTCCGGAAAAGATTCGAGGGCGCCCGGGCGGGAGACAATTTGAGGGCGACCAGTCCGTCCGCCACCATGCGGCACCCCCGCGCATCAGGCCCCGCCCCATCACGTGTTGGGTAATGGAAGTTTTTCCTTTACCCTTTTGGCTGAGTTTCTATTTTCGAGACCCTTGTTTTCCATGAAAAGCGTCCTCGTCACCACGACTTCCTTCCAAGATACCCCCGGATCCCACCACGCGCTCCTGGAATCGAAAGGCTACGAAATCGCCCATGCACGCGGCCCGCTGCCCGAGGCGAAAATGCTGGAGCTTGTCGGCGAATTCGACGGCATCCTGTGCGGGGACGACGCCTACACGCGCCCGGTGCTCGAGAAATGCCTGCCGCGGCTGAAGGTGCTCAGCAAATACGGCATCGGGCTCGACAAGATCGACGTGGCGGCGGCGACCAGCCTGAAAATCCCGGTCTGCTTCACTCCCGGCGTCAACCACACCACCGTCGCCGAGCACACGTTCGGCCTCCTGCTCGCCATCTACCGCAACTTGGTCGCGGAGGTGAATCACGTGAAATCCGGGAACTGGAAACGCCTCACCGGCCACGAGCTCGCCGGAAAAACCATCGGCGTCGTCGGCCTCGGGCGCATCGGGCGCGAGGTGGCCGTCCGGGCGCGCGCGTTCGGCATGGAAGTCGTCGGCCACGATGTTTATTGGGACGAAGCGTTCGCGGCGCAGCACGGCGTCGAGCGCGCGCCGGACATCGATGCCCTGATCCGCAAATCCGACGTGATCACCCTCCACACGAATCTGACCGATGAAACCCGCCACCTCATCGACGCCCCCCGCATCGCCGCGATGAAAGACGGCGCGGTCGTGCTGAACTGCGCGCGCGGCGAAATCGTCGACAACCAGGCCATCGTGGACGGGCTCGCGAGCGGGAAGCTCCTCGGCTACGGGGCCGACGTGCTCGACGAAGAACCCCCGCCCGCCGACCACCCCCTGCTCCGCAGCGAGCGCGCCATCATCACCCCCCACATCGGGTCGCGCACCTACGAAAGCGTCGTCCGCCAGGCGACAAAATCGGTCGAAAACCTCATCGCCGTCCTCGAGGGACGTCCGCCGCTCGCGCAGGCCAACAAAATTTGGAACACCGCTTTATGAACCACTCGGACATCGGATTGATCGGTCTGGCCGTCATGGGCCAGAACCTCGCCCTCAACATCGCGGATCATGGCTTCCGCATCTCGGTCTACAACCGCACCACGGGCAGGACGGAGGAATTCGTCTCCGCGAACCCGGACACTCCCGGCGGGCTCGTCGGCTTCCCCACGCTCGGGGAATTTGTGGCGTCGCTGAAACGCCCGCGCAAAATCATCCTCCTCGTCCAGGCGGGCAAAGGCACGGACGCGGTGATCGACGGTTTGGTCCCGCTGCTCGAAGCGGGCGACATCATCATCGACGGCGGCAACTCGCTCTGGACCGACACGGTGCGCCGCGAGGCGGCCATCGGCGCCCGCGGCCTCCGCTTCATCGGCTCGGGTGTTTCCGGCGGCGAGGAGGGGGCACGATTCGGCCCGTCGCTCATGCCGGGCGGCGACCTTGATGCCTGGAAAGAACTCGAACCCGTCTGGACGGCCATCGCTGCAAAGGTCGATGCCGCGACCGGCAAGCCGCTGGAAGGCGCGGCCCCCGGAAAGCCGGTCGCGGGCGGCGTGCCCTGCACGGCCCACATCGGGCCGAACGGTGCCGGTCACTACGTCAAAATGATCCACAACGGGATTGAATACGGGGACATGCAGCTCATCTGCGAGGCCTACAACATCCTGCGCAACGGCGTCGGCCTCACCCAGGAGGAGTTGCACCGGACATTCCAGGACTGGAACAAGGGCGACCTCGACTCGTTCCTCATCGAGATCACGGCGAACATTCTCGGCACCGAGGACCCGGTCACCGGAGCTCCGCTGGTGGACGTGATCATGGACCGCGCCGGACAAAAGGGCACGGGAAAATGGACCATCAACTCCGCGCTCGACATGGGGATCCCCGCCTCGACGATGTCCGAGGCGGTCTTCGCCCGCTGCATCTCCGCCATCAAGGAGGAACGCCTGGCCGCCTCGGGCCAGCTCGCCGGACCGGAAAAACCGGCGTTCACCGGGGACAAGGCCGCGCTCGTCGAGGCGGTGCGCGACTCGTTGTATGCGTCGAAAATCTGTTCGTATGCGCAGGGGTTCGCGCTCATGCGCGCCGCCTCGGAGGAACAGAAGTGGAACCTCCACTTCGGCGAGATCTCGATGATCTGGCGCGGCGGCTGCATCATCCGCGCGCGGTTCCTCCAGCGCATCAAGGAGGCTTTCGACCGCGACCCCGCGCTGCCGAACCTCCTCCTCGACCCATATTTCAAGGACATCGTGGTGCGCACACAGCACAATTGGCGCAAGATCGTGGCCGAGGCCGCTCTCTCCGGCCTGGCGATCCCCGCGTTCTCCGCGTCGCTCGCCTACTTCGACAGCTACCGCAGCGCCCGGCTCCCGGCAAACCTGCTCCAGGCCCAGCGCGATTACTTCGGCGCCCACACCTACGAGCGCACCGACTGCCCTCGCGGAAAATTTTTCCACTACGAGTGGGTTGGCGACCACCGGCAGCACGATATTTAAGTCCGGGAACAAGCGAATGTCCCAGATCTGCCACATCGTTCCGGTCGAACTTCACAACACCCTCGTCCAGGCGGCCTTCGAGAAGCGCGGCTACCTGCCGGATGAAGCCGCCGACGCCACGCGCTTCTGCGAAAACGCAGCCCGCCACGGGATCCGCACGCACAACGCCATCAAGGCGCTGCATCTCGACGAGCTGTTCGGAAGCCGGACCGGCGGATGGGTCCCCGGCGCGCAGATCGAAGAAAGGCCCTCGCGCTTCAAGGCCGCAAAAGTCTGGGACGCACACCACAAACTCGGCCAGGCGGTCGCCTACCGGGCCATCGAGGAATGCATCCGGCTGGCCGACGAGTTCGGCACCGGAACGGTCAGCGTCGACAACGCCACCCACTACCTCTGGGGCGGCGGATACGTCATGGAAGCCGCGCGGCGCGGATACATCGCCTACACGAACTGCACCGCAGCCATCGCGGAAGTCGTGCCGTTTGGCGGCAAACATCCGACGCTCGGAACGAACCCGCATTCCTGGGGGTTCCCCACCACCGGGGCCGTCGGATTTCCCATCGTGATCGACTGGGCGACCTCCACCGTGGCGATGGGTCGCGTGCAGCAGTTCCAGCGCGAGGGCAAACGACTCCCGCCCGGATCGGCCGTGGATTCCGACGGAAAGGAAACCACCGACCCCAACGCCGCCGCCGCACTCCTCCCGTTCGGCGCCCACAAAGGCTACGGCCTCGGCCTCATCGACGAGCTCTACGCCGCGTTCATCGGCGGCTCGCTCCCCACCATTCGGGGATACGCGAAGGACGACGGCGAAAAACACGCCTCCACATTTTTCTTCCAGGTCATCCACCCCGAATCCCTGTCCGCCGGATCGTTCGCCAAAGGCCGCTCGCAGGCGGAGAACGTCCGGGCCGTTTTGGGCGATGTGCTCGGACACGGCAACGGGCGCTGCCTGCTGCCCGGCCAGATCGAGGCGGAAGCGGGCGAATTGTCCGCGCGTCACGGCGGGCTGCTCTTCACGCCCGCCGAGCTGGAGGCCTTCGCGGAAATCGCCGCCGGATGCGGGGCCGCCCGCTGGGATGTCGCCTCCCTGAAGACCGTCGAAATTTAAAACCCACACCACCATGAGCCTCACCATCCGCGACGCCAAAGACTGCCATTACGACCTCGTTTCCCTCGGAGAAATCATGCTCCGCCTCGACCCCGGGGAGGGGCGGGTGCGCACCGCCCGCCAGTTCACCGCGTGGGAGGGCGGCGGCGAATACAATGTCGCGCGCGGGCTGCGCAAATGTTTCGGGCTGGCCACCGCGGTCGTCACGGCGTTCGCGGACAACGAAGTCGGGCACCTGATCGAGGATTTCATCATGCAGGGCGGGGTCGACACCCGTTTCATCCAGTGGAAACCCTACGACGGCATCGGGCGCACCGTGCGCAACGGCCTCAATTTCACCGAACGCGGGTTCGGCATCCGCGGGGCCGTCGGAGTGCCCGACCGCGGCATGACCGCCGCCTCGCAGATCAGGCCTGGCGACATCCCCTGGGACGAAATCTTCGGGAGGCTCGGCGCGCGCTGGTTCCACACCGGCGGGATTTATGCAGCCCTCTCCGAAACCACGCCGGGCGTTGTCATCGAAGCGGTGAAGGCGGCAAAAAAACATGGCACCATCGTTTCCTACGACCTCAACTACCGGCCCTCGCTCTGGAAATCCATCGGCGGCCAGAAAAAGGCGCAGGAAGTGAACCGCGAAATCGCGAAATCCGTCGATGTGATGATCGGCAACGAGGAGGATTTCACCGCGTGCCTCGGGTTCGAGGTTGAGGGCGTCGATGAAAACATCTCCTCCATCGAAATCGACAGCTTCAAACGCATGATCGGCCAGGCGGTCAAGGAATTCCCGAATTTCGCCGTCACCGCAACCACCCTGCGCACGGTCAAATCCGCCACCGTCAACGATTGGGGGGCGATCGTCTGGCACGCCGGGGAATTCTACCAGTCCCGCCACTACCCCGCATTGGAAATCATGGACCGCGTCGGCGGCGGCGACAGCTTCGCCTCCGGTCTCGTCTACGGGTTTCTGACCGACGGCGACCCGCAAAAGGCGGTGGAATACGGGGCCGCCCACGGGGCACTGGCCATGACCACCCCCGGCGACACCTCGATGGCCACGGTGAAAGAGGTCGAAAAAATCATGGGCGGCGGCGGCGCGCGCGTCGTGCGCTGAGACCGCCCCCCGGCTCCGCCGACCCGGCGTCCGGGCCCCGGTTCGCAGCCTTCCGGCTGGCGCTGGCACCCGCGCCACAGGAAATTTTTTTGACGACTTGCGCCCGGGGGCTTCCTCGCTTTCTTTCCTGCTGACATGAAGCCCCTGTGCCTGTTCCTCCTCCTCTGCCCGGCCCTGCTGGCCGCTTCAATTCTCGAGGACCTGGATGCCGCGCAGATCGAGGAAGTCGCGCGTGGCGGACAGGTGTCCCTGCTCCAGGACGTCGCGGCCCACCCGTGGCCGAAAGTCCGGATCTACCAGAAGGTCGACGCGACGCCCGAACAGGTCGCGGCGGTTTTTTGCGACTACAAAAACGCGAAAGCCTACGTGCCCAAAGTCATCAAATCCGACATCTCCCGCCAGGTGACGCCGTGTGTGGCCGAGGTGGACTACGGGATCGATGTCCCGATCCTTCCAGACGAATATTACACCGTCCGCAACACCCTGGCGGGCGAACCCGATGGCGGATACCTTGTCACGTGGAGCCTGGTCAAGGCGCTCCAGACCAAAGCCAGCGACGGGAGCCTGAGGATCGAGCGCTGGAAAGGCGGCTCGGTGATCCGTTACACCAATCTTGTCACTCCCGGCTCGGGCATGGCCGGGCTTCTCAAATCCACCGCCATCGACCAGATGAAAAATACGGTCAAGGCCATCGTGGCACGTGTCGAGAAGCAGAAAGCGGACTGCCCGGAAGCGCTCCGGGAAAACATCCGCGAGATGGAGGGCGCTCTCAAAAACGAACCGGGCAAGTAGGTTCCGGCGGGACGGCCCCGTCCTCCGAAAAGCGGGAACGATCGCAGGCTTTTTTATTGCCGGATCATCCCGCATCGGAAATCCTTCCGGACTTCCCGATGCAAACCCTCATCCGGCCATGTTCCTTTCCTACATCGTGGTGATGGTCGGCGGTGCCCTGGGCAGCGCCGCCCGGTTGTGGCTGTCGCTGTTCTGCGCGATGCGCTGGGGGGAGACGTTCCCCGTCGGGACGTTGGCGGTCAACGCGCTGGGCTGCCTGGCGATCGGGGTTTTCTCGGCGCTGACCGGTCCCGACGGCATGATCATGACATCCCCGCTGGTCCGCCAGTTCGTCATGATCGGCATCCTCGGCGGGTTCACGACCTTCTCGTCTTTCGGCCTGCAGACAATCAGCCTGATGTCCGACGGGGAGTGGCTCTACGCAGCGCTCAACATCGTGCTTTCGGTCGTGGCATGTCTCGCTTTCGTCTGGCTCGGAACCATTCTCGTGTCGCTGCTCACCCACAAATAAATATCCCATGAAACACCTCGAGGAAGATGCCGTCCTGCTGAGAATCCTCATCGGCGAAAGCGACCGGTGGGAGCACAAGCCGCTCTACGAAGCCCTCGTGCTCAAAATCCGCGAGATCGGGCTCGCCGGGGCCACCGTGCTCCGGAGCCCGATGGGCTTCGGAGCCAACAGCCTCATCCACACATCAAAAATTCTCCAGCTGTCGATGGACCTGCCGGTCATCATCGAGGTGGTGGACGAGGCGGAAAAAATCAATGGCTTCCTGCCCGTGTTGGACGACATGCTCGGAGGCGGGCTCGTGACGATGCAAAACGTCAAGGTCATCCACTACCGGACGGAGAAAAAGCCCTGATCGTGTGAATGCCCCAAACAACTGGCGCGATCGCCATCGCGCTGAGATAGGTCTCCAACTTCCCATGAAAAAAACTCGCTCTTCACCGCATCGCAGGATTCCCGGAGGGGTCGGCGTTGCCCGCTCCTTCCTGCTCGGACTCCCCGCCCTGGCAATCAGTTTGGCGGCCGTGCCTTGGATTCCCTGCCAAACAGCTTCGGCCGCAGGGCAGGCGGAGCACGCGGTCATTGTTGTCTGGGACGGCTTGCGCCCGGACATGGTCAATGCCTCCAACACGCCGACACTCGAAAAACTCCGCCTGGGCGGCACGTTTTTCAGCCGCCATCACGCCGTCTACCCGAGCACGACCGAAGTCAACGGAACCGCGCTGGCCACCGGCATGTATCCGGCGGGCAGCGGGATCATCGGCAACCGCGAATTCCGCCCGAAACTCAACCCGGCAGAGCCGGTGGCGACCGAATCGCTGGAAGCCATCCGGCGGGGGGACGAACTGACCGGCGGGAAATACCTCGCAGTCCCGACAATCTACGAGATGGTCCAAGCGGTCGGCCTCCCCACCATGGTCGCCGGCACCAAGCCTGTGGCCGTCCTTGCGGACCGCTCGGGAGACCGTTCGACAGGTGCGTCGGCGAAGTCGCAAAACGTCTTTGCGGGAAAGTCCCTGCCGCCGTCGTTGCTCGCCGACATCGAGAGTTCACATGGAAAATTCCCGGAGAAACCCACGTTCCCCGACGTTCCGCAAAACGCGTGGACCGTCCAAGTCCTGCTCGGCAACCTCTGGAAGGATGGGGTCCCGAAGCTCACCCTGCTCTGGATGAGCGACCCGGACTTCACCCAGCACGATTCCCAACCCGGCAGCACCCCGGCCCTGGCATCGCTCCGGGAAAACGACAAGTTGCTCGAGGACCTGCTCGACGCGCTGGAGAAAAAGGGCGTCCGGGAAAAAACTGACATCCTTCTCGTCAGCGATCACGGGTTCTCCACCATCGACAAATCGGTGGACACCGCCGGGCTGCTCGCCGAGGCAGGGTTCCGCGCCACGCGCAAATTCACCCGCGCGCCGGAATCCGGGGAGATCCTCGTCGTCTCGAATGGCGGATCGGATTTTTTCTACGTGGTCGACCACGACAGGGAAACCACCCGTCGGCTCGTCGGGTTCCTCCAGCAATGCGGACTCTGCGGGGTGATCTTCTCCTCCTCGGGCCTTCCGGGAACATTTGATCTCGCCGCCGCGCGCATCAACTCGCCGGACGCCCCCGATGTCGTCGCCTCGTTCCAATGGAATTCCTCCCCGAATGCCTCGGGCGTGAACGGCCTGATCGTCGCCGACGCCGCGTCTGTCAAAAAACAGGGCCAGGGCATGCACGGCTCGCTGAGCCCCTACGACATGCACAACACCCTCATCGCGAACGGCCCGGATTTCCGGGCGGGTTTCGTCGATGATCTGCCCTCGGGAAACGTCGATGTCGCTCCGACTGTCCTGTGGATTCTCGGCATCCCCCCGGCGCACAAAATCGATGGGCGAATCCTCGTCGAATCCCTCCGCAACCCGCCGTTCCCCGCCGGTCCGGTCCGGGAAAACACACTGTCCTCGGAAAACGGCCGCTGGCACCAGTATTTGAAAACATCCTCGGTCGGCGAAACCCAATACCTCGACGAAGGCAATTCCGGGCCACGGAAAGACTGAATCCGATGCCGGCTTTCCTGCGGCGGAACACGGAAAACCAACGCGTCCGCACCACGCGCAGCATGGAAAGTTTTGTTTGCCCTCGTGTTTTCCGAGTGCATAATACAAGCCGTTCGATGAACATCGACGGACACACGGAACGTCAGGCATTTGGAACTCCGACTTCTCAGCCCGCCAGGTTGCTGTCTCTGTAAGAATATCATTGAAAATAGGTTCGGGGTCTTAGCTCAGTTGGTAGAGCGCCTCAATGGCATTGAGGAGGTCAGGGGTTCGAATCCCCTAGGCTCCATTTCTTCCGAAATGGAGTTTCGGCAAAGCCGAAAGATTCGAACGCAGTTCGACTGCACGCGCGATAGCGCTTTCCACCCAGCGGAGCCAGCTTCAACAAGGATCACCGGGGACGTTGATTTGTTAACGCAGGCATTCAGGGTTGAAGCAAAGCTTGCATCGGGATGGAATCTCTCCCGCACGCGTTCAACCACCCGGAATGTGAGTTGGCCTGCATCCGCGATTTCTGAGTTCAAAACCGGGAGAAAGAGTGGTTCGTAGAATGCAAAATCTCCAGCGATAATATCGGTGAGTTTCTCAATGGGATCCTTTTCGATCGAGTCGGCGGTTGTGCGGCGCAGGGGGAGGGCTACCTTACCCGTATATCCAAATGGTTGAACCAGAGGCACGGCGACATTGTTGTGGAATTCCAGGCGATTGTGAATTCGGAACGCCCTGTAAGATCGTTTGTCCGTTTCTGGGAAAAGACATCACAAATCAAGCGCAAATCTCACCATTTTGCAGGTTTGGAAAAGCTGCCGTCCGTATCGGTGAGCATGCTGGGAAATTGAGACGTTGAGAGCACGCCAGAACGGATGCCTTCGCGAAAAAATGAGGCGACCTGTCGAAGTTTCGCCGATTTCCTTGGCTGTTTCTGAGCGCCTCCGCCAATACTTTGAGGTAGAAGCACCCCGACGGTTTTCTTCAGTTCCTCGCGAACCATGGTGATCGGCGTAGCGAGATCAGAATCTCCCGAGACGACAATGGCGCAATCGTAACGGTTTTTCACTCCATCCATCAAAAGATGGCTTGCGAGGTTCACATCGGACCCCTTTTCTTCGGTGAAGAGCACCTCGGCGAAGCGTTTTCCACCTGGTTGAGGATGCGCCAACGGCATGGTCTTTGGATGACAGAGATAGTGGCCTTTGATGATGGTCACGAGGGGAAGCGTGCGGAGTGCGCGGAGATAAAGTTGCTGCCGTTGCGGTTGGTCCACGTTGCCCGGCTGTGCGTTTACCAGAGCCGTGAAGTAACGGATGCCAACAATCTCATTTTTCGGGAAGACATTCCTGAAAAGAGACTCACGGTTCAGCCACCGGTATGGAGACCGCTTCAACGCTCCGTAATAGAGGTTGAAGGCGTCCACATAAATCATGGTACGAGAACCTTTGGTCATGAACAACCTTCCCAAAAAATGAGCAGGGGCCGCCCTCGAAAGGGCGGCCCCGCATCCTGCCGTATACACGAACAGGAGGGATGTAATCGAAAAGGGAGCAGGGAAATGCAACCTCGTCAATGGTAAATTCAATCTACGGGAATCCCGATCTGGCTTCTGGGGAGGGCTTGCGACCCTGCGCGGCAGACATGGTCTTCTGGCCTGTCAGGGTTTCAACCTCATCCCATCCTCATGTGAGTTTTTCCTTTTGAGACGGAGAGCGTTGTTTCAACAGGTTTTTTGGCGAGCAAAAAGAGCCCAATGGTAAAAAGGGTGCGGAGCGGGGTTCGGCTTCTGGAATTGGCACTTCTGTCTGGGGTCCAAATATGGCGATTTGAGGCGGATTTGGCAGAAAGGGAGTGAACGGGCTATGCTCCATAACTGTTTTATTGTAAACAAGTTACAATAACACACCGTTCCGCAAAATATTCCGTTTTGCGGCAATGCTGTCTGTGGCAGATTTTGAGGTTTTGCTACAGAGACCCTACTCTCGGATCTCCCAAAAGTCGATTCGTGCTTGGACTGCGAGGAAAGGAGAGTCAGATTCGCCTCGCAAGCGATGACCGCAATGAAGATTGCAGCGCTTCCCGAAGATCCACTGCATTATCCTCAGAGTTCGATCCCTGGGATGTGTTTGGCATCCTTCACGCTTCGTATTCCGCCCAGGACGAGCTGGTTTCCCACACGCGCACCCTGACGAGCCGGATGCGGGGGGCGAGTTTGTAGCGGGTGTCGGTCCGGCTGGCGTATGCCGTCAGGTGCCTCTTGCAGGCATCAAAAAACGTCTTGGCCAGCACCTCGGTGGTGGGCTCGGTGTCGGCAAAGGGGATCACCCTCTCTCCGTAGGCCGCCTTCAGCGTCTCGAACATCGGGTCTTGCGTATTCACGCAGAGCGCGTGGTCGAAGGTTTCAAGGTAGTCTCCCACCGCATCCTTCACAGCCTTGAAGTCGCAGACCATTCCGCCGGCATCCAGATCGTCCGCCTCGATCACAATCTCGACCTTCCGGCTGTGCCCGTGCGGGAAACGGCACTTGTCCGGATGGCGCGCGAGCATGTGCCCGCTTTCCATTTCGATGGTTTTGCAGATCCGGTAGGGCATTCAGGTTCCTCTGGTGTTTCCGAAAAGGTGGATTTGGAGGCGGGAGCAGTAGCGGTAGCCGAATTTTTTGCAGAAGTCGATCAGCCATCCTTCGCGGCTGCCGAGGGTTTCCGGATCCTTCCCCTCGGGCATGAGATGGATCTTCCAGGGAGGCACGTCCGGAAGCTCCGGCTTCAAAATGCCGAGGGCCTCGGACGCATCCTCCTCGCTGCCGAGAACGAGCTTGATCTGGTAGGACGGGGACTCCCCGATCCATTGGGCGAGGATGTCCGGCCGGTGTCTGGAACCCTCGTGGCGTTTGATCCATGCCGGATCGATGCTGCCTTCAAGAGGTGTCGAGTTGCTGAATTTGGGGCTGATCGATGCGAGGTCGCACGCGATCCCGCCGGGGGCGACCGTTCCGGCCGTCTCGATGGTGATGTGGTATCCGGCGTCGCGAAGCCCGGCGGCGAGGCCGTGGATGTCGCGGGCGATCATCGGTTCGCCCCCGGTCAGGACGACGTGCCGGGCCGGCCATTTTTTCACCTCCTCCAGAATCCTCTCCACTCCCATCTCCCCGCCCCCGGGATCCCATGATGCGTAGGGGGTATCGCACCACCGGCACCGGAGGTTGCACCCCGAGGTCCGGATGAAGACGGACGGGACACCGGCCAGCTCGCCCTCGCCTTGGAGGGAGTAAAAAATCTCGGAGATCAGCATGAGGCGGGTTTCGGGGGCAGTGGGTCGGCGGACATGTAAACCGTGGGGTCTGGCACACCGGCCAGGAGAAATGCCTCGCGGCGCTCGACGCAGGTGCCGCATGCGCCGCAGTGGGTCTCCCCGCCGACGTAGCAGGACCAGGTTTTGGAGAAATCGACGCCGAGCTCTTGACCGCGCCTGGCGATGTCCGCCTTGGTCATCGAGATGAACGGGCGGATGAGATCGACCTCCGCATACGTCCCGAGACGGAGGGCATCGCCCATCGCCCGCATGAAATCCTCCCTGCAATCCGGGTAGATCGCGTGGTCGCCCGCATGGGCGGCGATGACGAGGCCGCCCGCCTCCCTGCTCTCCGCAAATCCCCCTGCAATCGAGAGCATGATGCCGTTGCGAAACGGGACCACGGTTTTTTTCATCGACTGCTCCTCGTAGTGCCCCTTTGGGATTTCCCCTCCCTTTTCGAGAAGGCAGGACTCGAATTGCCCGCCGATGAACGGCAGTCGGACGACGAGATGAGGGATGCCGAGGTGGCCCGCATGCCATTTCGCAAACGGGATCTCCCGTCCGTTGTGCTTGGATCCGTAGTGGAAGCTGATCGCCGCCACGACCTCGTGCTTCTCCCTGGCATGGTGGAGAGCGGTGACCGAATCCATCCCCCCGCTCAAAAGCACGACCGTTTTCATGCGCTCTCCTCCAGGGAATCCGGGAACGACGCATCGACCGTCACGCTGACCCCGCCGCGAGGCGAAAACTCTCCGTGGACCTCCATGCGGCGAGGATGGCAGACGGCCACGAGGTCCTCGAGAATCCGGTTGACGATCTCCTCGTTGAAGCTCCGGGTGTTCCGATACGATGACAGGTAGAACTTCAGGGACTTGCTTTCGATGCAGAGCTCGTCCGGCACGTAGCGGATGTGGATGGATGCGAAATCGGGCTGCCCGGTGACCGGACACATCGAGGTGAACTCCGGGCAGTCGAAATCAATCCAGTAGCTGCGCTTCTGGAAGCGGTTGGTGAAGGTCTCGAGCGTTTTTGACGTCGGGCTGCCCGGGAAAGTGGTTTCTGAATTTCCGAGAAGTTTGAAACTTGGTCTTGAATGTGCCATAGCCGGTGATGCTGCCAGAAATCGCGATCCTTGAAATCTGATTTTCCCGCAGGAATGCGGAGGGGCCAGGTTTTCCGCGAGGGCGCATCAACGCGCTGAAACGGATGGGAGGCGTCCCGGCGCATGTCGTCCGCCCAATGTCATACCCCACCGAATGACATTTTCGGAAAACAGGAGACTCACACGAAGACGCAAGAAACCCAATGTAGAGGCGGTTGTGCCAACCGCCTGTCGTTTTCACAGGCCCTTGGCACAAGGGCCTCTACAGGGTGCGTCGGCGGCGGCGCAGGACCATCACGGTCGTCAGGCTGAAGGCCAGCAGCGCCCACGTCGAGGGCTCGGGGACGACCCCAAGCACGCCGGTTGTTTCTTCGTAGGTCCATGCCTGGCCACCGACATTTCCGGTCCAAGTGTTGCTGGGCCCGATCCCGCGAGTGAGATTGCCGGCGTAGGTTCCCGTCAGTGCAATCGTGCTGAAGTGGCTGCTGGCGAGCAGGCCCGTGAAGTCGAGGACGTCCCAAGAGGCCGTGCCGTAGGTGCCAGTAAGGTTGAAGGTGATGGCGCCAAATTGCGCGAGGGTGTTGATGCCGACGACTCTGTCGAAGCTCCCTGCGGCTGTTCCGGTGATGTCGAGTTTGAGTTGGGAGTTCGAACCGGAAAACGTGAGGTTCTTGGTGTTCAGGGCCAGGGTCTCGGTGGCATCAGCCGCCGTGCCGGGGGCCAAGATGGCGGTCGTGACATTGGCGATCGTGACATCGCCGCCGATGGTCCCGTTGCCGCCCAGCGTGCCGACGTTCACCGCGACCGCTCCGGTCGCGCTGGACGCGTTGCCGTTGATGAGCAGCGTGCCCGCAGATACCGTGGTCGTGCCCGTGTAGGTGTTCGCGCCGCCAAGCGCCCAGGTGCCGTCGCCGCCTTTGGTGACGCCTGTGGTGGAGCCGGTGGGGTCCACGATCTTGCCGTTAATCGCATTGCCTGTGGTGTTTCCCAGAAGGGTGAGAACCGCCGCTCCCGTTCCGTTGATGGTAGTGTCCGAAGTAAAGACCAACCCGCCGGTGGCTCCGGTCGTGTCGATACTTCGTCCGCCAGAGCCCGTCCCCAGATTGATCACCTTATCGGTGGTTTCCCCGTTGCCGGTGTAGACCAACGCCGCGGTCCGGGAGCTGGTGGCACTGCCGAAATTGAGCGTGGTGCCTTGGCCGAGCGCACCGGCAGCCGTGGTGCTCCCGATGCTCGAAACCGTAAGTGTGCCGTCGTTCAACGACGTGGTGCCTGTGTAAGTGTTGAGGCCGGTGACGGTGAAAAGCGCGCCGGCTGTGCCGGAGCGGGCGTAGGTCACCGCCGTCCCGGCGGTGCTTTCCGAAATAATCCCCGTGAGCGCCAAGGTGCCTGTCCCGTTTTGCAGGAAGTTTTTCGTGCCGCCGCCGGAGAGCGTGATGTTTTCGCCGATCGTGTTGGTTCCTGAGGTGTTGGATCCGGTCACCACAGTCGCCCCCGTCAGCGTGAGCGAACCGTTATTGTCGCCGTCGGCGATGGTGTAGCCGCCGACGTTGAAGGTGATGCTGGCGGCGCTGATGGCGGCGTCCACATTCACCGACTCGCCGGTCCCGCCAAAGATGGCGCTGTTGCCGTTCGCCCAAACCGTCGGCGAAACCCAGTTCGCCGTGGTCAGATCCCAGACATTGTTGACGTTCGTGTCGTCGTAGGTCTGGTCCGCCGCGTTCGCGGAGGAGAGCGCAGCGATGGCGGCGAGCAGGGCTGCAACGAATGCGGAAGGGAATGAGAGGGTGTTTGTTTTCATTGGTGCATTGGGGATTTCAGGTGTTGAGGTGATTCAGGTTCGCCACCAACCTATCACGAGATCTCTGGAGCGGAAATCCAATTGGTTGCAGGTAATGTATTTTTTGTTATCTGTTTGCGATTTTCGTCCCCAAAAAAGCTGCGGGCGATGGGGTTCGTGCGGGCGTCCGGTCCATGAACCCAAATTCTGCGGTTGAACCACTAATTTTCACTGAATGTCACTCATTAAAAAAGGGTGTTTCGTAGAGTCGGCGGGCTCGCCGAACCGTTCCCACCGGGTCCGGATTGGGGTGGGAACGGGGATGCAACTCCCCGTTCCCACCCCAATGTCGCCGCTTAAGTCAGCGCCCGCCTCTGAGGTGCCGCTCACGGATGGCTTCCAATTCCAGGACTGCATGAAGATCTCTGGGGCGGCCCATTGCACGTTTCGCAAGGATCAAGGCATCCAGTGTCAGCACGTGGATTTTCGCGCCACAGATCCGGATGGGTTCGCTGTGTTTCCAGCATCGCTCGAAGTCCCCGATCCCTTTGATCTCGCCCAACAGATCGAGTTGTCCGAGTTTTGTCGAAAGGCAGAGATTTTTGAGATCACCTCTTTCGGCCTGCCCGCGCGTGAACGGCAGGCGTTCGGGGGTCATGCGGTGGATGGGGGCGATCTCTTCCAGCGATTGCCACACCCGGCAAAGGTTCTCCGGTGACATGTCGCACGCCATGTCGACATCGCGGGTCAAAAGCGAACCTCCCCATGCCACCGCACCGAACCCCCCCGCGATCACGAACCGGCAATCATGTGCCGCAAGTCGGAGGACGAGCTTCTTGAGACTTTCCATCTCAGTCGCGTCGACCCTGCAAGCTCATCGCAAGATCCCAGGCTGCCTGGTTTTGGTCGATCCTCTGTTCCGGCGTGAGCTTCAGATTTTCCTCGAGCAACGAGAGGTCGATCCCGTAGGCCTCGGCCCGCTCGTCCGGCGTCCGCCCGTCGTCGGTCCGCCAGAATGGCTCGAGGATTGTATCGGTTGGATCAGCGTTCACCGCAGGCACTCTCGCACCCGGTCTGCGGGTTCTCAATGGGATTTTCTCACAGCATGGCCGCCCAGCGGGAGAAAACTTTTTCCGCAGTTTCGCGGAGCGGGGGCAGGAACCGCCAGGCATCGTGCCGGAGCTGTTCGGGGTCGGCTCCGGCCGCGATGAGGTAATCATCGGAACCCGCGAGCATTTCCTCGAAGATTTCGAGGGTCATTTCCAGGTGGAATTGGAGCCCGTAGAGTCCGCATCCGTAACGGAAGAGCTGGTTCGGGGTCAGGGCGGAGGAGGCGAGGCGCATGCCGGCGGCGGGGAGATCGAACACGTCCCCGTGCCAGTGCGTGGCCACGAAATCCGTCGGCAGATCGCATAGGAGCGGATCGTATTTCGCGATCGGGTCGAGGGTTATGGGGAAGAACCCGATCTCTCTCCGGTCGCCCGGGCGGACGGGAGCCCCGAGAGCGGCTGCCATCAACTGGGCGCCGAGGCAGAGCCCGAGGACCGGTTTTCCGGCATGGGCCGCCTCCCGGATGAGCTGGCATTCCTGGCTGAGGTAGGGGTATTTGTCCGCCTCGTAGGCCCCTTGGGCTCCGCCACCGACAGCGAGCCCGTCGAACGCCACGAGCGATGCCGGGAGGGGCTGGCCGAGATACGGGTGGGTGACATCGATCCCGATGTGGCCTGCGAGCAGGGATTCCTCCAAGAGGCCGGGCTTGTCTGTCTCTCCATGCTGGACAAAAAGGATTTTTTTCACGGGAATATATTCGGGGTCGGACCTGCCGGGCGGGCGATCAAACCGATGCTTTGTGGAAGCCATCTTGCGGCGTGGGCACCCTGCCCATGTCTTGCTGGATCGTTACGCATGGGCAGGAGGCCCATGCCACAGAAACCGACCGACGGGCAGCTGGGGTGACATGGCTTATACGGAACATAAATCATCTTTTCGACAGGCGATATTAGCAAGCCCCGTGCCATGAAAACATCGCGCTGGCGGTGAATTTCCTCATTGCAACAGGGGGCGATCTGAAGGAGTCTCTGCCGTTTGCCGTCCGTCTTCGCCAATGGCCGGAGATCGGGGGACAAATCAAACCAAGTTTTCATGAGCGAAACCAAAGATGAGCCTGCTGCGGCCGATTATGCGGGGGCCGAAATCAACGCATCCCTCGGCGCGGAGGAAAAAATCCGCTTTCTCGCGGGGATGCTGCGCATCCGGAGGTTCGAGCAGACGGCCCTGAAGTATTACAACCAAGGCAAGATGGGCGGGTTTCTCCATCTTTACATCGGCCAGGAAGCCGTTGCCTTGGGGACGGTCTCTCTGATGGGAAAAAACGATCATGTGATCACGGCCTACCGGGACCACGGCCATGCCCTGGCGGTGGGGATGGACATGGGGGCCTGCATGGCGGAGCTTCTCGGCAAGGCGACCGGTTGCTCCCGGGGGAAAGGCGGTTCGATGCATTATTTCGCTCCCGACAAGAATTACTGGGGCGGCCACGGGATCGTCGCCGGCCAGACTCCGCTCGGCCTCGGCCTGGCGTATGGCCTGAAATACCAGGGGCTGAAAGGGTGCTGCCTTTGCTTTTTGGGAGACGGGGCGGTCAACCAGGGGTCCTACCACGAGTCGCTCAACCTCGCGGCGCTCTGGAAGCTGCCGGTGATTTACGTGATCGAGAACAACCAATACTCGATGGGGACGAGCATGGAGCGGTCGTCAGCGATCAGGAACTGCCTGGCCGAACGCGCGGAGGGCTACGGGATCGCCTGGGATGCCGCAAACGGCGAGGACCTCTACGAGGTCCGGGCAAAGACCTGGAACGCGATCCGGCGCGCGCACGAGGAATCGCTCCCGTTCGTCCTCGAGGTCGACACCTACCGCTACTACGGGCACTCGGTTGCCGACGCCAACGCGAAAAAATACCGCAGCGCGGACGAGATCGAGCACTACAAGACCCACCACGATCCGATCCGGCTCTGGCGCAAACGCCTCGTCGATGAAAAGGTCGTCACCGAGGAAGCCGCCGACGAGCTGGACGCCTCGATCAAGCAGGAGGTCGCCGAGGCGGCCCGGTTCGCGCTGGAAAGCGACGCCCCCGCGCCCGAGAGCATCTTCGAAGACGTCTACTGGGAGGTCGACAACCAAACCGAGGCCGGACAAAGCGGCCGCCATTTCTTCGGCGACTAGCAGCCTGTCGGACTTGGTTCATCATCCCGCGTATTGCAGAAATTCTTCCGACCCGTCATATTCCTCGCCCAATGACGGACGGTTCCAAAAGATTTCAGGGGGTTTTCAAGGCCGCCGCGCGCTGCGCGATCCTTCTTCCCTCCGCGTTTTTCCTCGGCGGATGCGCGACGGAATCCTTCGCTCCCGACGTCGCTCCGGAATACGTGGTGATCCGGGATTTCAGCCCGTTTTATCGCCTGGGCCCCCAGCAGGGCCGGGGGGCGGACAGCTCCCTGCGCGCCAACACACGCGTGAAACTGCTCCGCAAGGAGATGGGGTTCAGCCTCGTCCAGTTGGAGGATTTGCGCACCGGGTATGTCGCGAATGAAAACATGACCGTCGCGCCCCCGCGCCCTCCGGAGCAGGTCAGGCAGGAGACGGAGATCGCCGCCTCGAAAAAGCGGAGCGGGCTTCCGAGGGGGGGAAATGGCCCGCCCTATTCCGGCCCACAGGTCAATGACACGCCGTTGCCCGACCCGAATGTTCCGCCCCCGGATTTGAATGTGGAACCCGAGATCATGCCGAAAAATATTCCCGCCCCGGATGCCACGCCGGTCCCCCGCCCGAAATTCCGCTACTAGCCCGTCATTTTCTTTCCCTTGTCATGAGCGGTGGCGACTGGCTGGTTGATCGCGCGGGTGCGGACGTGGGGCTGCGGCGGCTGCTGGATTCCGAGGTGCGGACGGGCGGGGGGATCGGCGAGATCTCGGAGTCGGCGCAGCCGTTTGTTGCGGCGCTGTTGGCCGGGCGGTTGGCCGGGCGCGTGTGGGTCGTGTGTCCGGATGTCCGGCGGCAGGAGGATTTTGCCACCGAGATGGCGGCGTGGTGCCCGAGGGTGCGGCTTTTTCCGGAGCTGGAGATGCCGTCGGGGGACGCGCTGCCGGACCCGGAGACGGCTTCCGAGCGGCTCGAATTGCTGCGGGCGCTTTCGCGGTCCGGCGGCGGCGAGGTGGTGGTGATCCACAGGGCCCAGTGGGATTCCCGCGTGCCGGCGAAAAGCGTGCTGGCGCGGGGCATTTTCGCGCTGAAAACCAAGCAGGAGATCGGGATCGAGCGCGTGGTCGCGCGGCTGGAAAAGGCGGGCTACGAGCCGGCCCCACAGGTGACCGCCCGCGGGCAGTTTGCAAGGAGGGGCGGGATTCTCGATGTTTTTTCCTGGCAGGCCCCGCGTCCGTTCCGGGTCGAGTGGTTTGACATGGAAATCGATTCCCTGCGCGAGTTCGACCTGGACACGCAGGGGTCGGTCGGATCGGTCGGGGCCATTGAGATCCTCGTGGCCAGGCGGGGCGTGGAGGAAGCCGCGCTGCGGGATTTCCGCGACGAGGAAGACGCGGTGATCGATGTCGAGCCGGACGGTCCCCCGGAGGGGGTTTTTCTGGGGGGCGGATCGCTTCCGGACCAAACATCGTCGGTCCCGTTTTACCCGGTCCCGTTTGCGGAGTTCGGAGCCGGTGACCTGATCCTTGATGAGGTCAAGCGCAGCCGGTTCTTCGACCAGCTCGGCGATTGGGCGGCGCAGGGGTGGGAGATCGCGTTTGCCTGCAACAACGAGGGCGAGAGCGAGCGGTTCAGGGAACTGGCGGCGGATTTTGATTTCGACGCCTCGCGGCTGAAGTTCCTGCCGGTTCCGGCGACACGCGGGTTCATCTGCCCGGGGGCGAAGCTGGCGCTGCTGGCCGACGCGGAGATCCTCGGGCGCTCGGCGAGCCAGCGGGCGCACCGGGCGGCACTCCGGCGGGACCGGGTGCGGTCCGGGCGGGCGGCGATGGATTTTTCGGAATTCGAGGAGGACGATTTCGTGGTCCACCTCGATCACGGCATCGGTCGCTTTCTGGGGCTCCGGCAATCCCCGGACGGAGGCGGCGAGGTCCTGGCACTGGAATTTGCGCACGAGGCCAGGCTTTACGTCCCGCTCGACCAGGCGTGGCAGATCTCCCGTTATGTGGGGCTCGGAAAGCGGCACCCCGATCTCTCGGAACTCGGCGACGGACGCTGGCAGCGGGCGAAGGCCAAGGCCACGAAGGGAATTTATGAATACGCGGCCCGCATGCTCCGGGTCCAGGCCGAACGGGAAAACGGAGTGGGCCACGCATTCCCGCCGGACACCCACTGGCAGCAGGAATTCGAGCGTTCGTTTCTTTTCACCGAGACCGGGGACCAGCTCCGGGCGATCGCCGAAACGAAGACCGACATGGAGTCGGTGCGCCCGATGGACCGGCTGATCTGCGGGGATGTCGGGTTCGGCAAGACCGAGGTTGCGATCCGGGCGGCATTCAAGGCGGTGAGCGGAGGGAGGCAGGCGGCGGTGATCACGCCGACAACCGTGCTCGCCCAGCAGCATTTCGAGACATTCCGGGAGCGGATGAGCGAGTATCCGGTGACGATCGAGCTCCTGAGCCGATACCGGTCTGTGGCGGAGCAAAAAAAAGTCGTTGCGGGGCTCGCCACCGGCGGGGTGGATATCGTGATCGGCACCCACCGGGTGATTTCGGCGGACGTCGCCTTCAAGAACCTCGGCCTTGTCGTGGTGGACGAAGAGCAACGGTTCGGCGTGAAACACAAGGATGCCCTCAAGGAAAAATTCCGCCTCGTCGATGTGCTGACGCTTTCCGCGACACCGATCCCCAGAACCCTGTATCTCTCCCTGATGGGAGCGAGGGACATGTCGCTCATCGAAACGCCGCCGCCGAACCGCCAACCCGTCGAGACGATCGTCTGCGGCTACGACGAACGGATCATCCGGGACGCGGTCACCCGCGAGATCGCGCGCGGCGGCCAGGTTTATTTTTTGCACAACCGGGTCCAGAGCATCGAACGCACGGCGGCGCGGATCCGCGGGCTTTGCGGGGGGGCGAGGGTCATTGTCGGGCACGGGCAGATGGAGGAAAAGGAACTCGAGGCGGTGATGCGCACGTTCGTGGCGGGGAAGGCGGATGTCCTCGTTTCGACCACGATCATCGAGAGCGGTCTCGATATCCCGAACGCCAACACGATCATCATCGACCGGGCGGACCGGTTCGGGCTGGCGGATCTCTACCAGCTCCGCGGCCGGGTCGGGCGCTCGATCCACAAGGCGCATGCGTTCCTCCTGCTGCCGAGGGAATTGATGTCCGTGGGGGCTGCGAGAAAGAGGGTCTCCGCCATCAAACAGTATTCCGACCTCGGGTCGGGGTTCAAAATCGCCATGCGCGACCTCGAAATCCGGGGCGCGGGAAACCTGCTCGGCACCGCCCAGAGCGGGCACATCGTCGCGGTGGGCTTCGATCTTTACTGCAAGCTGCTCAAGCGTGCGGTTGAGGCCGTCAAAGGAAACCGGACCGCCGGGGGAACCGCCGTTCTGAGGCTCGATTTCGTGAAAACCGACGAAGCCGAGTTCCTCGCGGCGGACGGCTGCGCGGGGGCGTTCGTCCCCGCCGCCTACATCCCCGACGCAAAAATGCGGATCGAGGCCTACCGGAAAGTCGCCGAGGCCTCCGGCCGGGGGGACCTTGACGCGCTCGGGGCCATGTGGAGGGATCGTTTCGGCCCCCTGCCACCGGCGGCCGTGAACGCGCTGCTCCTCGCCGCGATCCGCCTGGAGGCCTCGGGGAGGAGGATTCCGATGGTCGAGGTGCGCGGGGACAAACTCATGCTCACGAGGGGTGGCAGTTTCATCCTGATCGGGGGCCGGTTTCCCCGCTTGACGGCATCCGGCCCTGATTCTAATTTGCGCGAGATCCTCTCCCTCTTGGAGAAGATGCCCAGCCGATGAGATTTTTCCATTTAATTGCCGTCTTCTGCCTTCTGGTGGCGCGGATTCCCGTCATGGCCCAGCAGGCGGAGGTCATTGACGGGGTCGCCGCGATCGTAAACAAGGATGTGATCACGATCTCGCAGGTGCGCGAGCTGATCGGTTCGCGGGAGCGCTCGTTGCGGGAAGTCTACTCCGGCGCGGAGCTTGCCGACAAAATCAAAGAGATGCGTCTCGCGGCGCTGAAGGACCTCGTGGACCGCCAACTGATCATCCAGGAATTCCGCAAGATGCAGGAAAAGGGTGCCAACATCCCCGATTACGTGGTGGACGATCGCGTGCAGACGATCATCCGCGAGGAATTCGGCGGCGACCGGGCGGCCTTTGTGCGGACGCTTCAGGCGCAGGGATACACGGTGACCCGCTTCAAGGAAATCGAGAAGGACAAGATCGTCGTCCAGGCGATGCGGCAGGCGAAGGTGAACGAGGACTTCGTGATCTCGCCGACGCAAATCCAGGCTTTCTACAACAAGAACAAGGGGTCCTACATGTTGCCAGAGCAGATCAAACTCCGGATGATCGTGCTGCGCGAGGGCAGGGGGTCGGATGTTCCCGGCGGCGAAAACAAGTCCCAGACCGCCGACGAGATCCGCCAAAAACTCGTGGCCGGCGCGGAATTTCCCCGCATGGCCGAGATGTATTCCGAGGACGAGGGAACCCGCGACAGCGGCGGCGACTGGGGCTGGATCGAGCGGAACACCCTCAACGAACAGCTCTCCGGCGTGGCATTCGCCCTCCGCCCCGGACAGGTCAGCCCGGTCGTGAAACTCGCGGGTTCGTATTACATCATCCTTGTCGAGGCGAAGAAAAACGCCTCCGTCAAACCGATCTCCGAGGTCCGCGACGAGATCGAAAAGAACCTGATCCAGCAGGAGCGCATGAAAACCCAGCAGCGCTGGCTCGACACGCTGCGCGCCAAGTCTTACATCAAGATCCTTTCGTAGGGGAAATTTCATCATGAGCGGAACGGCGACGGAAGTCACAATGGTCAACGTGCAGGTGGATGGGGAGTGGAAGCAGTTTCCCAGGGGGACCCGCCTCATCGAAGCCTGCATGAAGAGCGGGAAATTCATCCCGCATTATTGCTACCACCCGAAGCTCAGCTCGCCCGGCAACTGCCGGATGTGCCTCGTCGAGCTGGGCATGCCGAAAATGACGCCCGACCGCAAGCCGGTCCTGGGCGCGGATGGGCGCCCCGAGATTTCCTGGGGGCCCCGGCCCGCGATCTCGTGCGCCACCGAAATTTCGGAGGGCATGGGTGTGAAGACGTCATCCCCGATGGTCGAGGAATGCCGGAACGGCGTGATGGAGTTCCTCCTCATCAACCACCCGCTCGACTGCCCGATCTGCGACCAGGCCGGCGAGTGCCGCCTGCAGGAATTTTCCGTGGAGTTCGGCAAGGGCGAGTCCCGCTTCGTCGAGGAGAAGGTCAGGAAGCCGAAGCGCGTGGATCTCGGCGAGCGGATCGTCCTCGACGACGAGCGCTGCATCATGTGTTCGCGCTGCATCCGGTTCATGCAGGAAATCGCGCACGACGACGTGCTCGGCTTCCTCAACCGCGGCAGCCACACGACGCTTTCGGTCTATCCGGGAAAACGGCTCGACAGCAACTACTCGCTCAACACCGTGGACATCTGCCCGGTGGGCGCCCTCACGAGCAAGGACTTCCGTTTCAAGATGCGCGTCTGGTTCCTCAAGGAAACCAAGAGCATCGATGTCAGTTGCGGCACCGGCTCAAACATCCTGATTTCCAGCCGCGAAAACGTCGTCCAGCGGATCACCCCGCGCGAAAACGACGCCGTCAATTCCTGCTGGATGCCCGACAGCCACCGCTTGAATTTCCATTACCTCCACAGCGGCAACCGCCTCCTGGAGCCATCCGTCCGCAGGGAGGAAGCACCGGCCAAATGGTCGCTCGCGCTGGCGGCCGCTGCGGAAAAATTGAAATCCCGCAAGCCCGACGAGACGGCGATCATCGCCTCGGCGCGGATGACGAACGAGGAGTTGTTCCTGGTGCGGCGGCTCGCGGAGGCGCTGGGAATCCGGAACATCGACGTGCTTCCGCGCCCGCAAAAAGGCGACGGGTTCCTTGTTTCCGACGATGGCAACCCGAACACCTCCGGGGCCAAACTCCTCGGCCTGACCACCGGCAAACTTCCCGCCATCGTCAAGGCGGTGGAGGGCGGGCTGATCACCGGCCTCGTTGTCCTCGGGGAAGACGCGGTGGAGTGCGGAGTGGCCGACGCGACCCTGAAGGGCCTCGATCTGCTGGTCGTCATGGGGATTCTTTCAAACAAGACGACTCCCCACGCCACGGTCGTGTTCCCGTCGAGCGCCTGGGCCGAAAAGCGCGGCTCGATGATCAACGTAAAGGGTCGGCTGCAGAGGCTCAACCAGGCGATCCAGCCCCCCGGCCAGGCCCGTGACGATTGGGAGATCCTCCGCGACCTGATCCAGGCCGTTTCCGGCTCGAACGGAATCTCCTCGATCGAGGATGTCTTCCGGCAGATGGCCGCCGAAACCCCTGCTTTGAGCGGGCTCACCCTGAGCCGGATCGGGGACCTGGGCATCCCGCTGGGATGAAAATCGATCTCTCCGCATTCATCACCGGCGCCTATTTGCCGGTGGCCGGCGGGAGTGTGATGCCCTCCGTCTGAACCTGCGCCGCGCGGGCGTTGAGGATTTCGATGAGTTCCTTGGCGGACTCGGGGATTTTGGTGCCGGGGCCGAAGATCGCACAGGCTCCGGCTTCAGACATCCTGATGCGCAAGGACATCGGCTGAGACGATCATTGGTGGGGCGGGAACGCCGGACCCGCCGACTTCCCCCGACGGACGCCCCGGCGGGGCATCCCTGCCATCAAGGGTTGGGGCAACCTTTTTCCCCGCTCCATCATTTTCGCTGCATGGCATCAGGATGTCTGAGCTTCTGTATATTCCTACATTCGCACGAAGTGAAAAAATATCATCAATGGTCTGAGGCCATGGTTTCACCGGACGAGCAATTTCCCCTGGGCCTGTGCCGCCTGAAGGACGTTTCTGTTGGCTGTAAAAAGCACGATGTTCGGAACAAGACAAAAATCGCCATCGTCTGAGATCACTTGAGTCACGCCCGAAGCATTGATGGCTTGAACGGCGAAGAGATCGTATCCGTCGAGCGCCATTTGGGAAAGGTGGCGCAGGGCTGTTGTGACTGTTCCCGAGTCAATGACCAGGTCGTGCGGCAACGGGCGGCCCATGCTTTCGACCGCGTGCCATGCAGTCTGGATTTCTTGAACCACGCGCTGCCTTTCCACAGAGAAATTGTGACGGAATTCCTTGGGCTTGGGCACAGGAGCGGGCGTAGTCCGGCAAAAGATATCGTGTTCGGTTTTTTCGATTTGATGCGCCAGCTCGGGAAATGAAAGCCCGCACCAGTGCAGCGCCAAACCATTTCTCGCGCAACGGCTGAGATAGCCGGGATAATCGGTCAGTTTTTGCCTGAGGTGGCTGGGCAAACTCAGCCCCGCCTTTCCATAGCACGCCCAAAACCACACATTCGTATCCACCAGAAAGACATCGGTCTGCTTCGGGGTGTCCGCCCGCAAATCGACGACTTGGGCCTGCACCGCGAAATTCGTCGGCATCAGGCTTCCTCAGCAAGATGCTCCAGGACTTTGTCGAGCGCCTCGCGGTAACCGGGATCGTTGTAATATCGCTCCGCGTTCTCGACCGAGTGGCGCAGCGGCTCGAAGGCGGCGGGGGGAAGGTTGAGGAACTTCAACCGCTCCCGCACTTCGTCCTTGGAAAACTTTTCCAGCAACGGGCCGACCGAGGCGTTGAAAAACGGCGTCACAAAAATCCGCGTTTTTGCGAAATCGAGCTCGACGGTCTCACCGCCCTCGAATGCCTTGCGGAATGTCTCTTGCAGCCGTGCGCCGTCCTCATACGTCATGCACACGTCACCGATCAGGTCGTAAACAGGGATGTTCATAGTGGCTAGAAAGGATGCTCCCGTTCAGACGCCAGACAGTAATGAGTTTCGTCGCATCGAAGCAATATATTTACCAGCGTGCCTTCAAAATACACCGGGAGCGTGCGGAATTCCACCCCCTGTTTTGTCACCTTGGCATGCCCGTCGTGGCTGAAGATTTCCATTTGGCCGTCGTTCACCTCGACAAACGAGCGGAGCAGATCAAGCCCCAGCCCCCTGCCACCGGGGCGGGTGCTCGATCCCTTCTGGAACGCCCACTCCATGCAGGCGGCGGCGGGCAGGGTCTCCGGGGCAATCCCGTGTTGCTCCAGAAAGAACAGGCGGACATTCGATGGGATGCCGACGCCGAAATCAACAAGCGTCAGCTTCAGCTCGTGCTTTGTCGGAAAATGCTGGCCGCAGGAACAAATGCCAACCCCCGACTTCGCGTGGTCGAAGACATTCAAATAAGCCTCGCTCAACCGGCTCACAATCGCATTCCGCAATGCGTCGCTCACGCGGACCCAATTTTTTCCGAGCCACATTTGTTCGAGGTAGTTTGCGAAGCCCCGGGGATCTTGTTCCGCATCCTGTCGGTAGGGGATCGAGTTCCCATCCCACGGCTGCTCCGCATGGCCGAAGCTCCTCAAGAATCCGTTCTGTGCCAGGTTTGCGCGCACAGGCTGGCGCAACGTCGGCACGAGAAAGCGCACCGCGCATCCACGGGCTTCCAGTTGCCGCGCGAAGCCGCCAAGGAACGCGACGGCACCTTGTCCCAGGAACGGACAAAGCGAAAAATCGAATTCGAGTTCCCCCTCAAACTCCTGGTAGTCGCGCCACAACCGGAACAGCCGGGAAAAATCCGGCTCGCTGTCATCAAGCCGGTAAATCTGGATCGTCTTCGCGGGCATGTCGGCTACAACTCCCCACGAAATGCTTTCGCGAGGAGCGCGGGCGTGAAGGCGGCCAACTCGGACTCTGTCTCGGCTTGAAGTTTGCGGAGCTTGTCGCGCAAGGCATGGAGCTTGGAAAACCGTCGCTGGGCTTCGATGGGTGGGATTGGGACCGGGATGGCGTGCAGCTTGGTGATGCCGAGAGTTCGGTTGCGCCCTGCGGAACCGGGTGAGGCGGCGCGGATGTGCTCCAAGCCGTGATCGGTGAGAAGATGGTAGCAGAGGAACTCGGCGGTGGCCAACTTGGGGTCCACTTCGTGCATCATGAAACGATGGGATGCAACGCGCCCTTCATCTTCGGGCTTGGCGACGGCAATCGCTCCCTCCCACGCAAAGACATTCATGAAAACGAGATCGCCGGTGCAAATGCGGAAGACCCGTTTGTTGCCGAGTTGGAGTCCGGTCAAAGCGGGTTTGTGGAACGTGCCTTTGCCGAAGCTGCGGATGCCGGTTTCGGGATAGCTCTCGTCCGGGTGCATCTCTACTCTGCGGCGGACCAGCTTGGCGACTTTTCCAAACGGCTGGGTCCGGGCATCGCGGCAGATGCGCTTGTAGTCGGCTTCGAGGAGGCGGTCGGCGTCCTCGACAAGGGAAGCGTTTAGCGAGCGAAGTTCTTGCGCACGCATCGTTAACCCTTCGATACGCTTCACCAGCCGCCGCTGCTCGGCCAAAGACGGCAGCGGAACACTCACTTCTGCAAGAAATCTTTTGAAATCAAGGTTGCGCAGATTTGTGCTGTTGTTCTGAAACTGTTCGGTAAGACCCGTCGCATGTGCATACCAAAGAAAAATGCTTACGTAGTGTGGGATGGCTTGCTGCTTCAGCCTTATGCGGCGCACGAAATTAGAAAAGACCAACGGTAAATCACCGGCTAATGCCTCGTCATCCACTACCAGGCAACGTCCTACAGGTTGCTTTGGCCCACCACCCGAAACCTCAATAAGAATATCCCCGACTTTCAGGCGACGTTTTTCAAGGCTCGATGGGTTTATGGCGCGTATTGCACCTCCTCTCCCTTTTTCCTCATTCCAGTGTTTGAACTCGGTACCACGAACAACGCGAGCCTGAACCATCTCGTCATCGGCCTCATCTATAGAGTTCCCCCATACTCCTCCGAGTGTTGACTCCACAATCGAGAGCAATGACACAGCAGTTGCTGTGGCGGAATGGCAACCGTTCATGCTTTCCTTGGTTTCACAAGCGCTCGCATTTCCTCAACGATTTCCAGAATCCGCCGTTCCTTTTCTGCCACACTGGCGAGGATGTCCTCTGGATCGTCGTGTTCCTCCTTCTCTGTCTCAGCAAGTCCGAGACTGGCAAGAGTGAGGTTGTAACCGTTCTCGACAATCCGCTTCGCCGGGACCCGCCACGCGATGCCATCCTCGACCTTGCGCTTCGGCCATTTTTTCAGAAGGTCGGGGAAATCGTTACGGAACTGGGGTCCGAATTTCCTAGCCTTTCTTAACGACGAGCCATCACCCTCAACGCGGTAGAACCACGTTTCCTTGGTCGGCTTCCCGGTTTTCTGGAAGATGAGGAAACAGGTATTGTTCGGCGTGTAAGGCTCGAACATCCCCTTGGGCAGGTTGACGACGGCCTGGAGATCGCACTCGGCGAGGAGGCGCTTTTTGACTTCGACGTGGGCGTTGGTGTCACCGAAGAGGATGCCGTTCGGCAGGACGATGCCCGCCCGTCCGCCGGGCTTGAGGCTGCGCAGGGCGGCCGCGAGGAAGAGAACGTATTTTTCGCCCTTCTCGACGCGCAGGGATCGTTTGGGCGATTGGGCCGCTCCCGAGAACGGGGGATTTTCGAGGATGAAGTCGAACTTCATTTCATCCCATCGGTCTTCGCCGCCGCCGATGGAGTCGCGCCGGACGATGGGCGAGTAGTCGAACCCGTGGAGGAGCGCATTCATGGCCGTCATGCGCACGAACGTTTGTTCGCCGTCGAACCCGTGGATCGTGTGCTTCTGCAAAAATTCCCACTGGCTGCGCGAGAGATTGTCGCCGATCCCTCGCTTCACGGTCAGTCCTCCCGGAGCGGAGACTTCGCGGACAAAGTCGGGCGAGGTATTCGCGAGGAGGATGTGTTCGTAGGCGGCGATGAGGAAGCCGCCGGTGCCGCAGGCGGAGTCGCACACGGTTTTCCCGATTTCCGGGTCCACCATTTCGACGATCACCCGGATGAGATGCCGCGGGGTGCGGAACTGAGCGGAGCGCTTCTGCTGTCCGAGGTCGCTGGATAGCGTCTCGAAGAGGTCGCCCTTCACGTCGGCATCCTCGCTCAGAAGATGGATCGGCGAGATGATGTCCACCGCGCGGCGGAGCGTGGCCCCATCGGGGATGACGACACGCGCATCGTCGAAGATTGCCCGCGCGCCGGGCGAGAGCGCCGGGTGCAGGGCGAGCTTCGGCAGGAGATCGCGCAGGGTGCGCAGCATCCGCTCGTTGTCGGGGTCCGAGGTGAGGACGCTCCAGCGGAGCTTGCCGAAGTCCTCCGTCTCCCCGCCAAGCTTCACCTTGGCAAACAGCCTGTGCCTGGTCGGCCCGGTCTGCTCGGCTTCCATCTCCTCGAGCATTTTGAGGAACAGGAGATAGGCGATCTGGGTGACGTAGGTGAGCGGGTCGGTGACGTTGCTTTCCCACATCACCTTGCAGAGACGTTTGAGGAGGTTTTGGAGCGAGGTATTGTCCATGCGGTCAGACTGCGGAAATCAACTGGTTCAGCTCGTCGAGGATCGAGACGAGCTTGTCCCGCCCGCCAAAGAGGCTCTCCATGCGGGTGCGCCCACCGAGCAGGGTGAATGGCGCGCGGGCGAAAACATTCGTGTCGATGACCGCATACTTTGTCTCGCGGATCGAGGCGAGGACCACATTGCGAAGGAGCGAGAGCATGCGGGCCTGGTCGGGATTGATGCTGTCCGAGTGCTCGGCCACCCATGCGGTGAACGCGCGCTCGACCCGCTGCTCGCGGGTCGGGAACTGGTAAAGCCCGAGGGCGGCGCGGATGAAGTCGTTCAGCGAGCCGGTCGGTTGGTCGAAGGCTTTCTGCAGGGTGGACTCATCGAACCAGAACTCCGGCGCATCCAGCTTCCGGGCAAGCTCCTCCCATTCGTTCTCTGCGACTTCCTCGCCGGCGATCACCTTGCGCACGACCGGGTCCACGTTGCGGAGCTCCTCAATCCGCCGCACCCACTGGTCCTGATACCGCTGGCGGTCCATTTCCAGGCCGTCGGGTCCGACAATGATCAACTGGCGTTTGCGAAACTCATCTTCCAGCGAGCCTTCCTTGATCAGCCGGAACTCGCGGGGTGGCGGCGGTGGTGGTGGTGGCGGCGGTGGGTCAACGATTTCGCCCTCATCGTCGCCGGTGCTGCCGCCCATGGGGCGTTTGCCGACCGGCCTCGGACGGTGGTATTGCTCGCCCGGATCATCGAAATTCGCGGTGTTGTTTACGAAATCGTAAATGAGAAAACCATTTTTCCCGATCCGCGGGCAGAGGCGGCTGCCGCGACCGCGCATCTGGGCGTATTTGATGGCGGATGTCGTGGGGCGGAGCATCACGAGGTTTTCGACTTCCTTGTGGTCGTAGCCGGTGTCGAGCATGTCCACGGACACGGCAATCACCGGCAGCGGATCGAATTTGAAGCGGTCGATCACCGGCTTGGGATTTCCGTTGTTCGAGTAGCAGGTGATTTTTTGGGCGAACCCCTGGCGCACCTCGGACGGATAGAGGCCGGTTTGTTCGGCGATCCGCAGGCAGGCGGCATCCGGGAGGAGTTTGTTGAAAAGGCGTTCCAGCAGCACCGCCTGCCGCTCGCTCACGGCAAAGACGATGGTTTTTCTGGGATGTGGCTGCGGGCGTTCCTCCTCGATACGGAAGTATTCGTCAATGATGAGCTTGAGCCGGTCCTCGCTCTCGGCAATGCGCCCCCAGTCGCTGAATGCAATCTCCTCGTCCTCCCATGTCGCCCCCTCGAACGTGAGCCGCGACTCGGCCAAATAAATCTGGTAGGGCGAAAGAAAACCTTCCTTGATTCCGTCCTGGATCGCGTAGGAGAACGTGGGCCGCCCCTGCTGCGAGGCGCTGTCCCAGCAATCGAAAAACATGTAGGTGCTCCGGACGAGCTGGCGCTCGTGGTCGTTGATCCACCTGAGTTCGCCGGGGTTCGGCGTGGCGGAAAGCCCGATGTGAATCGAATCAAAGTAGCCGAGGGTGGCGCGATGGGTGTTGTAAATGGACCGGTGGCACTCGTCCGTCACAACCAGATCGAAATAGGCGTGCCCGAAGCCGCCGGGACCCACTTGGCCGGCAATCGTATCCAGCGTGCCGACGACGATCTGGCCTTCGAGGCTCCGCTTGCCGCCATAGAGCAGCACACTCGGATGGTCCTTGAGGTAGTCGTCAAAAGTTTCCTTCGCCTGCTTGGCGAGCTCGATGCGGTCGGCAAGGAACAGCACGCGCGAACACACGGCGGCTTGAAACCACCGCTTGATCAGCATGGCGATGGCAAGCGTTTTGCCGGTGCCCGTCGCCATCTCAAACAGCATCCTTCGCCGCCCGGCCAGCAACGCCTCATCTCCGGCTTGCAAACAACGGAGCTGATACGGCCGGGTCTCGACATCCTCTCCCTTGAAGCGAAATTGCGAGGGCAGCGGAATCGCATGGAGCGCCGTTTGCAGCGAGCCGGCGCGATGCTGGCGCAGGTTGGCGCGGCGCTCCAAGTCGGCGCGTGAAGGAAAGCCAATGATCGGGCGAGCGTCGCCGGTGTCGTATTCCCAGAAATAATGCTCCCGTCCATTGCTGAGAATCACGAACGGCGCACCGAGGCTCACCGCGTAGGCACGCGCCTGTTCCTTTGCGGAATACGGATCAATCGCGAACCGTTTTGTCTCAATGACCGCCAGCGGTTGCGTGCGCTGGTTCTTCAACAAGTAGTCCGCCCGCCCGTCAGCCGATGCCTCTTCGGTCGATACCTGGGACTTGTCCTCAATATCCCACCCAGACTCGCGCAGGAGTCTGTCAACAATGATCCGGGCGTCAGTTTCGGATGCCATCGCTTAGTTCAAGGAAAAGTTTGCGGACTGGGTGCGCTTTTCAAGCATCCAAGGAATATCGTCATTGTTTGCAGTGAGTGCCAAAGCCCCCCCCACAAGTATAGTGTATCTCAAAAGCAGAAGAGATTGGCGAGGAAAAGAGACTCAGACATCCTGACATCATCCAGAGAAAATGATGGAGCAAAGAAAACGGTTGGACCCAAAACGCGATGGTAGGGATGGCACGCCGAGTCGTCCGTCGAGACAAGTCGGCGGGCTCGGCGATCCCGCCCTACCGAATATCGTCTCAGCCGCTTTCCCCGCACGTCAGGATGTCTGAGACTCTTCACACGCGCTGGAGCGGTAAAATCGAAATCGCTGCCTTGAAATGGAAGTTTTTGAACGGCCCGTGGAAGATCTATTCCTCTCCTCCTTTGCTTGAGACCTTCTACGCCGCACGGGCGTTGAGAATCCCGATCAGCTCTTTGGCGGACTCCGGGATTTTGGTGCCGGGGCCGAAGATCGCACAGGCTCCGGCTTCGCGGAGGAAGGCGTAATCCTGGGCGGGGATGACTCCGCCGACGACGACGAGGATGTCGTCGCGTCCGAGGCGTTTGAGTTCGGCCATGAGGGCGGGCAGGAGGGTTTTGTGACCGGCGGCGAGGCTGGACATGGCGACGATGTGGACGTCGTTTTCGACGGCCTGCCTGGCGGTTTCCTCCGGCGTCTGAAAGAGCGGGCCGATGTCGACGTCGAACCCGAGGTCGGCGTAGCCGGTGGCGACGACCTTGGCACCGCGGTCGTGTCCGTCCTGTCCCATTTTGGCGATGAGGATGCGGGGGCGGCGGCCTTCGCGTTTTTCGAAGTCGTCGGCCATTGTGCGAACTGCTTTGATGTCGTCCATATGTCCGTAGGATGAGGCATAAACCCCGCTGATCGAGCGAATCACAGCCTTGTAGCGTCCGGCAACCTTTTCCACGGCGTCGCTGATTTCGCCGAGGGTGGCGCGGGCCTGGGCGGCCTCGACTGCGAGGGCGAGGAGGTTGCCGTTCTTCTTGTCCGAGGCGGCGGCGGTGATGGCCGCGAGGCAGCGCTGGACGGCGGCATCGTCGCGTTCGGCGCGGAGCTTTTTCAGGCGTTCGATCTGGGAGTTGCGAACGGCGGTGTTGTCGACGGTGAGAATGTCGAGCGGGTCTTCCTTTTCGAGGCGGTGTTTGTTGACGCCGACGATTGTCTCGACGCCGGAATCGATTTTCGCCTGGCGGCGGGCGGCGGCCTCCTCGATGCGCATTTTGGGGAGGCCGGTTTCGATCGCCTTCGACATGCCGCCGAGGGCTTCGACTTCCTGGATGTGGGCCCAGCCTTTTTCGAGGAGCTCGTGGGTGAGGGCCTCGACGTAATAGCTGCCGCCCCAGGGATCGACGACCGCGCAGATGCCGGTCTCGTTCTGGAGGAAGAGCTGGGTGTTGCGGGCGATGCGGGCGGAGAAGTCGGTCGGGAGGGCGATCGCCTCATCGAGCGCATTCGTGTGCAGGCTCTGGGTGTGGCCCATCGTGGCGGCCATGGCCTCGATGCACGTGCGGGCGATGTTGTTGAAGGGATCTTGTTCCGTTAATGACCACCCGCTCGTCTGCGAGTGCGTGCGCAGGGCCATCGACTTCGGGTTTTTCGGGTTGAACCCCTTCACGATCTTCGCCCAGAGGACGCGCGCGGCGCGCATCTTGGCGACTTCCATGAAAAGGTTTTTTCCCTGGGCCCAGAAGAACGAGAGCCGGGGGGCGAAGGCGTCGATGTCGAGCCCGGCGGCGGTGCCGGTGCGGAGGTATTCCAGCCCGTCGGCGAGGGTGTAGGCCATTTCGAGGTCGGCGGTGGCACCGGCTTCCTGCATATGGTAGCCGGAGATCGAGATCGAGTTGAACTTCGGCATCTTCCGCGACGTGAACTCGAAGATGTCGGCGATGATCCGCATCGAGGGTTCCGGCGGATAGATGTAGGTGTTCCGCACCATGAACTCCTTGAGGATGTCGTTCTGGATCGTGCCCGCGAGCTGGTCGAGCGTGGCCCCCTGCTCGAGCGCGGTGACGATGTAGAACGCGAGGACCGGCAGGACCGCGCCGTTCATCGTCATCGAGACGCTGATCCGGTCGAGCGGGATGCCGCCGAACAGGATCTTCATGTCGAGGACCGAGTCGATCGCCACGCCAGCCTTGCCGACATCGCCGACGACGCGCGGATGGTCGGAGTCGTAGCCGCGGTGGGTGGCGAGGTCGAAGGCGACCGAGAGCCCCTGCTGACCGGCGGCGATGTTGCGCTTGTAGAAGGCGTTCGATTCCTCGGCCGTCGAGAACCCGGCATATTGGCGGATCGTCCACGGGCGCTGGACATACATCGTCGCGTAGGGGCCGCGCAGGAACGGGGCGACGCCGGCGGTAAATCCGAGATGGTTGCAGCCCGCGAGGTCGGCAGGGCCGTAGGCCGGCTTGACGCCGATGGTTTCGTTCGTCGTCCATGCGGAGTCGGCGGGGGCTTTTCCGGTTTCCGCTTGGAAGGCATTTTGCCATGCGGCCTCGGCGGCGGCGGGAAACGTATTCGGGCTGAAGTCGATCTGTGTGAAGTCAGGGCATTTCATGGCGTCAGAGTTCCTTGATGAGATTGGTGAGGAAGGCGAGGCAGTCGACTTTGAGGTGGATGAAGTCGTCCACGCCCGAGGATTTGTGGGCCTCGATTTGATCCGGCGGGCAGCCCGCGAGGAGGACTTTCACGCCGGGCATTTTGGCTTTCAGCGCGGGGGCAAAAGCCGGGACGATTTCCGGGTAGGTGTCGTCTGTCGAGCACAGCACGACGATTTGGGATTTTGCGGACACCGCATCATCCAACGCCTCTTCGACCGATTTGGCCCCTGCGGTTTTCTGGCCGACATCGAAGCCGCCTGCGGCAAAGAATCCGGAGGAAAAATCGGCGCGGGCTTTCGATTGTTTTGGCGGGCCGAATTTCGCGAGCCAGACCTTCGGGGGATTTTCCTTTGTGGACGCGCGGAGGCGCTCGTATCCCTCGGCGGCGCGGATGACCCGCACGCGGGGGATTTCCGGGACGCCGACCCCTTTGCGGGGCAGGGCCTTGCCAATCTCGCCGATCGTGGCACCGGATTTGAAGGCCCCGGCGATTTCGTCCACCGAGGCGGACGCGAGGCTCACTCCACCTTTGCGGGCGGAGGCGGCCCGCCTGGAGCGCTCGGTGAATCTCTTCTGCGCGTCGTCCGGGTCCGGGGCGAGCGGGGTTTCGGAGGGGTTCGGGAAGAGGTTGACTCCGAGGACGGCTTCGCGGCGTTTCGAGACGGCGGAGAGGCGGGCTTTGGCGCTCACGGCCACGGCTGACTGCGGGAACCCCTCGCGGAGCGCGACGGCCATGCCGCCGCGCTTCTCGACTTCCTGGAACAAATCCCAAGTTTTCCTCGCGAGCTCGACGGTCAGCGATTCGACATACCACGAACCGCCGGCGGCGTCGGCGACTTCGGCGAACCCGCATTCCTCGGCGAGGATTGCGTGGACGTTGCGGGCGATGCGGGTGGAAAATTCGTCCGGCGTGCGGACCGGCTCATCGAAAGCCGCGACGTGCATGCTATCCACGCCGCCCACGACGCCCGCGAACCCTTCCGCAGTGGCGCGGAGCATGTTCGTGTGCGGGTCGAGTGCGGACTTGTTGAAAATGCTGCTGCGGCCGTGGATGAAGAGCGGGGAAGGTTTGACGCCGAAGGCTTCGGCGATCCGGCCCCAGAGGAGGCGCGCGGCGCGGAGCTTCGCGACCTGCATGAAGAGGTTCGATCCCAGGGAAAGGGCCATCGCAAAACGCGGGGCGATTTCGTCTTCGGGGATACCCGCTGCGGCCAGCACGCGGAAGTAGGCCGCCCCGGTCGCGAGGCCGAAGGCGAGTTCCTCGACGGCGGTGCCGCCGGCATCCGCCCAGAGGTTGGCCTGGATGCCGGCCGTGCGGATCCCTTTGCCGACCGCCCATTTGGAGAGCGCGGCCATTTCCGCGCAGGCATCATCGAGCGAGATGGCGAGCTTCCCGTCGCGCGCCCATTCGGTCAGCGGATCGGCGAGCACGGCCCCGGAGAATCCGCCCGAGAATGCCTGCAAAAGTCCCGCCAGGGGGAGCGCGCTGGCACCCGCGAACACGAGGACCGGCGCCGCTTGAAAATCCACCCCGGCAAAGGCGCGCGAAGCATCGGCGAGCGTCGTGAGCGAGAGCCCGCATCCGCCGACTTCCCCGCAGGATGCCTCGTCGGGATCCAGGCCCAGCCGGGTGGCCGCGTCCGGCAACAGGGCGACCGAGGTTTGCCCGCGCATGAGATCGCTTTTGAGGACGGCGTTGAATTTGTCCGGGCACCCGCAGGGAAGTTCCTGCGCGATGAGCCACGCCCGTTTTTTGTTTCCCGCCGCAGTGGAGCCGCGCACGAAGGGCGGGAGCCCGGGCCAGGATTCCGGGAGCGAAAGCGCATCGAGGTCCGCCTTGCCGTAAATCGGCTGGAGATTGATCCCCTCCGGCGTGGAGGTTACCAGCTTCTTGTCAAAAGGCGCGCCTTTGAGGGATTCCTCCGCAGCCTGCCGCCACTCCTCGTAGGTGGCGGGCGGGAATTCATCGAGTGTCAGTTTCATGGGAAAAATGGGAAATTTGGAATTTGAAATGGCGGCGCGGCTGCGCCGCGCGGATTTTCTTAAAACTCAATCCTGTTTAATGGACTTCCTCGACGAGGGCTTCGCTCGTCCTGCCGTTGACTGTGATTTGGAGGCGCTGGTGGCGTCCGGTCGGGCGGGCTGTCGGGGGGGCGGCGGCGGGTGGTGCGGCAGGTTTCTTGATGGCGGCGGGGTCCACGATCGAGCCGGGGTTCTTGATCAGCTTTTCGTATTCGACCGGGAACATGGCGAAGAGGACGACCGCCTCGTCGGTGACCGGGAGAGATTTTTCGGCGAGCTGTTTGCGCAGGTTGTCCACGTTCGGCTTGAGCGAGTCGGCGGGGCGGGCGGTCATCGGGCTCTTGCCGGATGTCTTCTCCGCGAGCGCGAGGACTTCCTTGTCCACCGGCGCGGGGGTCCGCCCGTAGTTGCCGAGAACGATGTCCATCGCGGCCGGCGAGAAATTTTTCCAGCGGCCGAACTTGACGTTGAGCATCGCCTGGGTGCCGACGATCTGGGAGATCGGGGTGACGAGCGGCGCCCATCCGAGGCATTCGCGGACGTGGGGGATTTCGGCGAGAACCTCGGCGATCCGGTCGCTCATGTTCATGTCTTTGAGCTGCACGCGGAAGTTCGAGAGCATGCCGCCGGGAACCTGGTAGACGAGCGTGTCGCTGTCCACGACCTCGTTGGCGTGGGAGGCGAATGCCTCCAGTTCCTTGTAGACCCCCGTGAAATAATCGCGCAGCTCGGCAAGCTTCTTCCGGTCGAATGCCGGCTGGCGCGGGTTGCCATCCAGGAGGGCCAGCATGCGGAGGGTGTCCGGCTGCGAGGTGCCATTCGCGAAAGGGGCGATCGACGTCTCGACCGCATCGGCTCCGGCGTCGGTCGCCGCGACATACGAGGCGGCTGCGAGGCCGGCTGTTTCGTGGCTGTGCAGCGTGACAGGGAGCCCGGTGAGCTTTTTGATGCCGGTGACCAGTTCCGCCGCGACCCGGGGAGTGATGACGCCCGACATGTCCTTGATGCCGATTTCCGCGCAGCCCATTTCCTTGAGCTCCCCCGCGAACTTGAGGAAGGCCTCGACCGTGTGGGCCGGGCTCGTGGTGTAGCAGATGTCGCCGCGCGCGATTTTCCCCGCCCTTTTCACCGCCGAGATCGCCGGGGCGAGGTTTCGCGGGTCGTTGAGGCCGTCGAAAACCCGGAAGACCTCGATGCCCGCATCGGCCGTGCATTTGACGAAGAGCTCCACGACATCGTCCGGAAAGCATTTGTATTGGACGATGTTCTGCCCGCGCAGGAGCATGCCCTGCGGGGTCTTCGGGGCGGCTTTCCGCAGCTCGCGCACGCGGTCGAACGGCTGCTCGCCAAGAAACCGCAGGCTGGTGTCGATCGTGGCCCCGCCCCAGGTCTCCAGCATCCGGAAACCCATCGAGTCCAGGATCGGTGCCGCAGGCAGCATCTGGCTGGTTTTCATGCGGGTGGCCGCCATGGACTGGTGTCCATCGCGCAGGACGGTGTTGTGGAATGCTACGGGCTTCATAGAGGTTTGCGGGAAATGATCGCTAGATTATTAGAAACTCTAATACAATGCGCAAACATGACAAGCCATGATTTGACGCAAGGTTTTTCAGGAAAATGCCTCCGGCTGTTTTTTGGGGCGTTCCCCGAAAATGGCGGACCCGATGCGCACGAGCGTTGCGCCCTCCGCGACCGCCACCTCGAAGTCCCCGCTCATGCCCATGGAGATCTCCGGGAGCGGGGTGCCGGTCTGCTGCTCGAGATCGTCGCGCAGGCGGCGCAGCGCGGAAAAATACGGCGCGGCCTCGAGCGGGTTTTCCGAATACGGTGCCATGGTCATGAGCCCCAGGACCCCGACGCGGGGAAGCGCCAGCAAATCGCCGATCTCGGAGCGCAGCCGGTCGGGCCGGAACCCGAATTTGGTTCCCTCGCCCGAGACATTGACCTCGAGAAGGATCTGCGGGAAACACCCGCATTCGCCCGAGACGCGGTCCATCTGCGCGGCCAATCCCGCGTTGTCCACCCCGTGGAAAAGCCGGAAGAGCGGCAGGGCTTTGCGGATTTTGTTCGACTGGAGGTGGCCGATGAAATGCCACTCCAGCGAAGCGGGCAGCAGCGGGATTTTTTCCACGGCCTCCTGGATTTTGCTTTCGCCGAAAATTTCCTGCCCGGCCCCGGCCGCCGCACGGATCGCCTCCGGCGGATGGGTTTTCGAAACGGCCACCAGACGGACGGCCGCCGGGTCCCTGCCCGCGCGTTCCGCGGCGGCCCGGATGCGGCGGCGGACGGAATCGAGGTTGTTGTCGGGCGAGTTCATTAGAAAATCTGTTCTGGCTTTTCTTTCGGACATTAGATTAACTTATCTGCAAGGAGCCGGATGCAAATTCAAACATTCAAAGTGTTCTGTGATTTGGCGGATACGGAAAGTTTTTCCAAAGCCGCCGAGCGGAATGGTATCACCCAGAGCGCGGTCAGCCAGCAAGTTCGTTCCATCGAGGAGCAGTTCCAGGTGCGGCTGATCGACCGGGGGAGGCGCGCGTTTTGTCTGACGCCCGAGGGGCAGGCATTCCTGGCCTCGAGCCGCGACATCGTCGGAGCCTACGAGGAGCTGGGCACGCGCATGCAGAAACTGCAGGAGGTGGTCTCCGGGGAGCTGCGCATCGCGACGATCTTCAGCATCGGCCTGCACGAGCTGCCGCCGTATCTCAAGCGGTTCCGCAGGGAATTTCCCCTCGTGGAGGTGCGGATGGATTACCGGCGGTCGGCGCAGGTGTATGCGGCCGTGCAGGAAAACCGCGCGGACGTCGGGCTGGTCGCCTATCCGGCCTCGCGGAGGGGGATCACGGCCTCGACGTTCTGGCGCGACCGGCTGGTTGTGATCTGCGCGCCCAGCCATCCACTGGCGGCGAGAAGGAAGCTCGCCCTGTCCGACCTCGGCGGGGAAAAGTTCATCGCGTTCGAGCCGGATCTCCCGACGCGGCGGGAGGTGGACCGTCGGCTCCGGCAGGCCGGGGCGCGCGTGAAGGTGGCCTTCGAGTTCGACAACATCGAGACCGTGAAGCGGGCGGTGGAAATCGAAAGCGCGGTTTCGATCGTGCCGCGGACCTCGGTGCGGGCGGAGGTCGAGGCCGGGCATCTCATCAGCCTGGAGATCGCCGACGCGGAAATGTGGAGGCCGCTGGGAACGCTCGTCAAAAAATCCTCTGCGGGCACGCCCGCCCTGCGGGAATTCCTCGGCCTTCTCGAGAAAACCGACCTGGGCGGCGAAGGGGGCGATTTCCAGTCCCACCCAGTGAAACCGCGCGTCAAAAAATGAACGCGTCGGCCATCGGGATCATCGGCGGGAGCGGGCTCTACCAGATCGACGGGTTCACCGGAGCCACCGGCATGGCGGTGCCGACGCCGTTCGGAAACCCATCGGACGAGATCGTCGGGGGGAGCCTTCACGGGCGGCCCGTTTTTTTTCTTCCGCGCCACGGGCGGGGGCACCGGATCGCCCCGCATGAAATCAACCACCGCGCAAATATCTGGGCGCTCCGCTCGCTGGGCGTGCGCTGGATCATCGCCGTGACGGCGGTCGGCAGCCTCCAGGAACAATACCGCCCGCGCGACATCGTGCTGCCCGACCAGTTGTTTGACCGGATGAGTCGGCGCGAATCCCACACGTTCTTCGGCAACGGGATCGTGGCGCACGCGCCGTTCGCCGAGCCGATCAGCGGGGGCCTGCGGAAAATCCTGTCGACGGCGTGCGCGGGATCGGGACGCCGGCATCACGACGGGGGGACGTATGTGAACATGGACGGCCCGGCGTTTTCCACTCGGGCGGAATCACTGCTCAACCGGCAAATGGGGTTCGCCGTGATCGGCATGACGAATCTCCCGGAAGCCAAACTGGCGAGGGAATCGGAAATCGCGCTCGCCACGCTCGCGATGGTCACAGACTACGATTGCTGGAAAACCGGCGAGGAACCCGTCACGGTGGAGGCCATCACCGCGCACCTCCACGCGAACGTGGAAACGGCGAAGGACATTCTCGCGCGGGCGATCCCGCTGGTGCCGACGGAACCCGACTGGCCGGAGCATCGCAGCCTCGACTCGGCCCTGGTGACTCCCCGGGAATTGTGGCCCGGGGAGACCGTGAAAAATCTTGGTGTGATTTTGGAAAGGTTTGTGCGATAGGTGCTGGAAATCACCCGTATCGCCCGATGAAAACCCGCTCATGGCTTGTCGTCCCGGCCGTTGCCGCGCTGCTTGGTGCCGCCTGCCAATCCGCGCACACGCAACCCTCCCAGAAGCCGCAGGTGATTCCCGTCCCGCAGGATGAGGCGGCGAAGGGGGCGGGCTACACGTCGCCCGCCCAGGGAGATCCCGTCCCGGCCATGCAGGCACCGACACCGGACGCCACCTCCGGCACAAACCGGCCCAGCTACAACTGGTGCAATGTCGAGGGCCCGTATATCGCCCTGACATTCGACGATGGCCCCCACGCAACCCTCACCCCGAAACTGCTCGACACCCTCAAGGAGAAGGGCGTCAAGGTCACGTTTTTTGTGCTCGGCGAATGCGTCACCGCGAACCCTGCGGTTCTCCGGCGAGCGGCGGATGAGGGACACGAAATCGGGAACCACAGCTGGGACCACAAAGCCCTGACAAAGAGCGGGGGCGCAGGGGTTGCCTCGGAAATCAACCAGACCAACGCCGCGATCGAGAACGCAACCGGCAAGAAAACCAAGCTCGTCCGCCCGCCCTACGGGGCGACCAACGCGGCCATCACCAGGCGGCTGAACGAGGAATTCGGCCTGAAGGTGATCATGTGGGACGTGGATCCCCTGGACTGGAAAGTCCGGAACTCCGCGCACGTGAAGGACGAAATCCTGAAATCCACCAAGCCCGGTTCCATCGTGCTTGCCCACGACATCCACCCGACGACGGTCGAGGCGATGGCCGGGACGATCGATGCGTTGAAAGAAAAAGGGTTCCAATTCGTGACGGTCTCCGAATTGATCGCCATGGACCGGCCGCTGCCACCCCCCACACCTCCGCCTCCGGCCCCCGCGACAAAGAAAGAAAAATAAGCCGCCGCAGCTCACCACCCAACCTGCCAGCCTCCCCGGACGCACCGATTCCCATGAGCGACGAACTTCCTTCCGAGCCCGGATTTTCCGAGATCGATCTGGCCCGAAGTTTTCTCCCGTCTTGGGCGAAGCCCGAAACCTCCGGCAACCGGAATGCGCCGCTGATCGAGCGCTTTGGCGACCGTCCGGACGACAGTCGGCCCGCAGGGCGGGGCGACCGTCACGGGCGCAGGGCGGACTCCGGTTTCAAGGGCCGCAAACCCGACCGGGGACCCGCAAGGCGGGATGACCGCCGGGGTCAGGGCAGGCGCGACGACCGCAGGGATGACCGCCGCCCCGCAGTCCCGTCCGCACCGGTTTTGAACGGCTGGACAGCCGCTCTCATCCCCGATCCCCGGGGCATCGAGGGCCTTGCCAAGCAGCTGAAATCCGGCGGAAAGGCCTACCCGTTGTTTGATCTGGCCGTTCTGATTCTCGAAAAGCCCGAGCGCTATTCCGTGCAGTTCCGGCGCTCCTCGGAGCAGGCCACGCGGTTGTTCCAGTTCGCGGACGACGGGAGCCTCTGGATGAGCGAGGCGGAAGCGGTCCGCCACGTGCTGGCACGGCATCTGGAGAAATTCTACCGGCGCGAACAGATCCAGGTCGAGCCGCCCAAGGGCACCTATTCGTTCATCGCGGTATGCGGCATGAGCGACACGATCCTCGGCCCGCCGAACTACCACGATTACCAGACCCGCCTCCGCAAGTTGCACGCCGAGCGGTTCGCAGGCGTGCCTTTCGACGTTTTCAAAAGCCGGGTCCGCATGGTCAAAGAACCGGAATTCCTGGAAAAATGGAAAGCGGAACAAAGCGCGAAAGAGGAATTTTATCCGATCGAGAATCCGGAGGGGTCAGGAAAACTTTCGGACCTGAAGGAAGTCGAGCGCCATTTCCTGTCCAACCATGCCCCCGCTTCGATTGCCGCCCTGGCGGACCACACCACGGTGCCGGGCCCGGTGGCAATGCACCACTCCGACACCGCCGTGCGCCAGCTCGCGCAAAATGCCGTCCTGGAGCTCCGCCGGTTCCCGCTTCCTCTCGCCCATGTCGTCGGGCAGGAATTGTCGGCGAAAGGTCTCCAGGTTTTCAAAGCGCACGAAAACATCACCTACATCTCGGTGGCGCGCCCACGCCATCTCGACCGGCAGAGCACACCGGTCGCCGAGGGGCCGGGCGGCATTCTCGATTACCTCGAGTCCCATCCTTCCACCCCACGCGCCGAACAATGGAAAGCCCTCCTGGCGCTCCGGGTTTCGCCCGAAGACGAGGCCGCCCGCGAATCGGCTCTGGCGGGTGATTTGTCGTGGCTCATCCACCAGGGCCACGTGATCGACTACGCGCGGCGGAGCCTCGAGGCCGTCCGCAAACCCAGGCAGAAGCCCGCCCCCGCAGAGCCGACCAAAATCCAGTAGCCGCCCGCGATCTGCGGATGCCATTTCTTCCTGGCTTATTTTGGGTTTTTGGCTTCGAGGCGGGCGACCCCGGCACACCATTTTCCGCGAGGAACGACGCGCGGCGGCTCGAATCCCATGCGGGCAAGCCCCCTGCAGACCTCCTCCGCCTGCTTGCGCAGGACCCCGGAGAAGATCAGCCATCCGCCTTTGGAAAGCTTGCGTGCAAACCCCGGCGCGGAGGCGAGCAGGAGCTCGCTGAAGAGGTTGGCGAGGATGACGTCCGCGCGATGGAACGGGGCGGTTTTCCGCGCGTCGGCTTTTGTGACCTTGATCCGGCGGCATCCGTTGTTCCTCGCGTTTTCCCTGGCGACCCTCACGCAGACCGGGTCGAAATCAAACGCTTCGACCGCCGAGGCACCGAGTTTTTCCGCAGCGATCCCCAATATCCCGCTCCCGGTGCCGGCATCCATCGCCCGCCAACCCTGGGGCAATCCCTTTGCCACGTCGCAGAGCAGGCGCAGGCACGTGGCGGTCGTCGCGTGTTCGCCGGTGCCGAAAGCCATCCCGGCCGGGATCCACAGGGCTCCCCGTTTCCCTTTCAAATGTTTCCAGGAGGCCTCGTCGGAACAGACCCACAGCCTGCCGCGGATCGCCAGCGGGGCGCGGGGCCGGGATTGTTTTTCGACCCAGATATGGGCGGCAACTTTTGTCACACGCCCGCCAAACCGCTTGACGAGAGATCCGGCGGTCCGCTTGTCGGCGAATGCCTCGATTTTCAGGGCTTTCGAATCCGGCCAAGTGACCATGACGACACGGCCCGGACCCAGGAATTGCAGGCGCTCCTCCCACGCGTCCTCCCACTTCCGCGAACTCAGGCGTGTCCAGCGATACATGAATTTGAAGTGTTCGGTTTTCAGTTTTCAGTGTTCATTCGAAAGATTCGCTTTTTTCTGAAAACTGAAAACTGAAAACTGAACGTTTTTGCCATGCCGCGCCCCAAACTCATCATCGCCACCAGCGAGACATCCGCAGACCTTCTGTATGCCGCGAAGTTCCGTGCGCCGGATCCCTTCGTTTTCCTCCATGACGGGGAGAAAAAGCTGCTGTTGCTCTCGGACCTCGAGGTCGACCGGGGACGGAGGGAGGCGAAAGTGGGCCGCGTGGATTCGTTTTCCGCAGTCGAAAAAATGGCGCAGGGCGGGAAAAAAAAGAAGCCCTCGTATGCGCGGGTCGTGGCGGTCTGGCTCCGCGCGAACAAGGCGCGCAACGTGGTCGTTCCTGCGGATTTTCCGCTCGGTCTCTCCCGGCTGTTAAAAAAAGAAGGGGTGCGCCTGAAGCCCGCAAAAGGCCCCTTCTATCCGGAGCGGGAAAAAAAATCCCTGGGGGAGGTTCGGGAGATCGAAGCGGCCATCCGCATCGCGGAAACGGGGATGGCGCGGGCGATGGAAATCCTCGGGGCCGCCGTTCCGCGCAAGGACGGGTGTCTTGTTCATGGCCGCCGGGTCCTCACCTCGGAGTTCCTGCGAATGGAAATCGAGACGGCGGTCGTCCGTGCCGGTGGCGAAGCGAAGGGGGATACGATTGTCGCGGGCGGAGACCAGGCCTGCGATCCCCACGGTCGCGGGGCGGGTCCGCTCCGCGCCAACGAACTGATCATCATCGACATTTTTCCGAGAGATGCCCGCTCGGGATATCATGGCGACATCACGCGCACCGTCGTCCGCGGCAATGCGACCGCAGCCCAGCGGAAGCTCTGGGAGACGTGCCTTGCCGGGCAGGCCATGGCTCTTGAGAGAATGAAGCCGGGAAACCAAGGGGCCGTGATCCACGACCTGGTCAAGGGGTATTTTTCCGAACAGGGCTACCCGACAGAAATCCGTGATGGCCGCTGGCAGGGCTTCTTCCACGGGACGGGGCACGGGCTCGGGCTCGAGGTTCACGAGCCGCCCCGTTTTGCCGCCGCCACCTTCCTCCCGGGACAGGTGCTCACCGTGGAACCCGGGATCTACATCCCCGGGATCGGAGGGGTCCGGCATGAGGATGTCGCATTGGTCACCAGGCGCGGCCCGAGGCTTCTGACCAAAGCCCCCAAACCTCTGGAAATCTGAAGCCGCCCCGGGTAGGGCGAGGTCCGGATTTGCTTTCCGCCGAGCTTGAAAAGAGCGTAGTATGCCGCTCCCCGATACCGATACAGACATGGACCGACTTTCGCCCAATCCGACTTCTGCTTTTCTGCCTTCGCTTTCATGTGGGCATTTTATCGGGTTACAAGACCTATTTATGGGGCGCCATATTTTGTTGTAACTAGTTTGAGTTCATTTATTTGGGGGTATAGCTCAACGGTCAGAGCAGGCGGCTCATAACTGCTTGGTTCACGGTTCGAATCCGTGTACCCCCAAATTTCCGGCTCTCCACAAAAGAAGCGACCCTTCAATGATGGCCCGGAGTTCATGGCGGCCCGGGAGGCCGTTCGGGAGACTCAGACATCCTGAACTTGGAGGATCCGGGCTCAACCGGCGAGCGCGATTTCGAGGGCGGCATCCGGGCGGAGATGCCGCCCGGCTTTCCAGTGGGCGCGGAACGCCTCGTCGTCCATCAGGCTTTTGAGGGCGGCCACCGCCGCCTCGCAAACCTCCCGCTCGGATGGAGAGAAGCGGATGCCGTATTTTTCGCGCAGCAGTTCCGCCGCGCCGAACAGCCTGGCCGCCAGATCCAGGCGCCCTTCGAGCCGGGCCGCATCCGCGAGGTGCTGGACGATGTAGGGGATGGCCCACCGGTTGCCGAGATCGCGCGCGGTCAGCGCCCATTCCGCAAGGGCATCGCGCGCCGGGGCGGGACGTCCGAGGGCGAGGGACATCTGCGCGAAGCCCCAGAGGCTGTAGCCGACGATCCAGCGGTCGCCGACTTCGCGGAACATTTTGAGGGCTTCGCTCTTGAGCTCGAAGGCGAGTTCGTGGTTCCCCTCGCCCGCCGCGAGGCTCCCTTCGCCGGCCACGGCAAGCGCCTGCAGCCTTCGGTTGCCGGTGCGTTCGCCGATCCCGGCGGCCTTGAGGAAGAGCTGCCGCGCGAGATCCTTGTTCCCCTGCGAAAATGCGAGGAACCCCTCGTATCCGCCCGCGAAGCCGGCCTGCTCCTCGTCCCCGAGCCCTTCGAAAATGCCGAGCGCCCGGCCGAGAAGCGCGAGGCCATCGCCGTATCGGTCCTGCGCCCAGGCAACCCTTCCCGCAGACATCAACGCCTGCGCGTGGGACCGCGGGGAGCCGACGCAATCCGTCCGGGCAAGCACCGCCTCGCAGTGGCGCCTCGCCTCCTCGAGGTTCCCGCAGATTTCCCAGTAGCGCTCGAGGCCGGCGACCAGCTGCAGGCCGGGTTCGGCCCCGCCCGGACGCTCCGCCGCCCACTCCAGCGCATATCTCAGGTTCAGGGAATCGGAGGCGAGTTTCCGGAGGTGTTTTTCGGGATCGGGCCCGGCGAGGTGCGGGCCGGCGTCGAGGACGAGCTGCCGGTAGTATTCCAGGTGGCGTTCCTGCATCGCTTCCATCTCGCCGGATTCCTTCAATTTCTCGCGGGCATACTGCCAGACGGATTCCAGGAGCGTGTAACGGGGCTCGGAGGACGGGGCCTGGTCGATGAAGAGGAGGGACTTCTCGGCGAGCTGCTGGAGGAGGTCGAGCACGTCGTCCGCCTCGTCATCCATGCAGACCGCCTCCACCGCCTCGATCGTGCGTCCGCCGGCAAAGACGCCGAGACGGTGAAACAGAAGCTTCTCCGGCCCGGCGAGAAGATCGTAACTCCAGTCGATGAGGGCGCGGAGGGTTTGCTGGTGGGGTAGAACCGCCTTGCCTTTCAGGAGCCGGAACCGGTCGTTGAGGCGGTCGGAGATTTGCGCGGACGTGAGGACGCGCAGCCGGGCGGCCGCCAGCTCCAAGGCCAGGGGAATCCCGTCCAGCCTCCAGCAGATACGGGCGATGTCCGGCGCGTTTTCATCGGTGAGCCGGAAATCGGGGACGACCGCCTGCGCGCGGTCCACGAAGAGTTTCACGGCATCGAACCCGGCGACATCGTCTGCGGACAACGGCCTGTCCCTGGGGCGTTGCCACACGTCGAAGGCTTCGAGCGGGCGCACCGGAAACGTCACCTCGCCCGGGACATGCAATGCCTGGCGGCTGGTGGCGAGCACGGCGGCTTTTTTGCAGCGGGCCAGCAGGGCGGCGACACTGCGGCAAACGGAATCCAGGACGTGCTCGCAATTGTCGAGAACGAGAAGCATCTCGCGGCCGCAGAGGAAATCCGCGAGGGTTTCGCCCAGCGAACGTCCCGGTTCCTCGCGGACGCCGAGCGCGCCAGCGACGGCATCCTCAAAACTCGAATCCTTTTCCAGCGTGGCCAGCTCGACCAGCCAGACCCCGTCGGGATAGTCGTCCAGCAACTCGCGTCCGGCCTCGAGGGCGAGACGGGTTTTTCCCGTGCCGCCGGTGCCAAGGAGCGTGAGCATCCGCGTCTTTCCGAGCAATTCCTTGACCTGCTCCAGTTCGGCGGCCCTGCCGATGAAGCTCGTCTGCCGGGCGGGGAGGTTGTGCGGAAGGTTCTGTTGCGAGCGGAGCGGCGGGAACGAGGCCGGGAGCCCCCGCGCGTGAACCTGATAGATCCGCTCGACGCGGTTGAGGTTCCGCAGCCGGAAATCTCCGAGAGCAACGAAGCTCCCTTGCGGCATGGCCTCGCGCAGGAGGTCTGCCACCGCCTGCGAGCAAAGCACCTGGCCCCCGTGGCCGGCGGAGCTGATCCTCGCGGTGCGGTTCAAGGTTCCGCCGAAGTAATCGTTGTCGCGGAATTCCGCCCGGCCGGTGTGCAGTCCCATCCGGACCCGCAGCGGCCCGACTTTTCCCCAGTCCTCCGCGAACAGCCTTTCCTGCGCCCCCAGTGCGGCTTCCAGGCATTGCTCGGGGGTGGCGAAGGCCGCGCAGAAGGCGTCTCCGACGGTTTTGAAGATGAATCCGCCGCGCGATTCGATTTCCGTCCGGAGCAATGTGTCGTGGCGGGCCAGAGCGGGCCCCATATCCACGGGAAACCTCTCCCACAGCCGGGAGCTTCCCTCGATGTCGGTAAACAAAAACGTGACCGTGCCGGTCGGCGGTTGCATGGCTGCCAGACACTACGCGGGCCGGGGAGAAATTCCAGAAAGGAAACGCGCCTTCGCGGATGCCCGCATTTGATCGCCTGCCCCAGATCCGCGCGTAAGGGAAGAAATGAGAGGGGAGAGGTTCGACGACCTGTCGATAACGCGAGGGAGGGCGAAGCTCCGTCCTGGGAGGGCGAAGCTCCGTCTGAGCCGTAATAAATGGGC
>Ga0172380_10000869_pt1 | contig 54648 bp, 48 predicted proteins | sample Leawe162metaG_FD_119747 | JGI IMG/M metagenome (GOLD analysis project Ga0172380, IMG submission 119747) | Leachate microbial communities from a municipal landfill in Southern Ontario, Canada - Leachate well 162 metaG | ecosystem: Engineered > Solid waste > Landfill > Unclassified | place... | reverse complement strand
GCCAAAGGGATGAAACGGGAAGCCGGTGCGCTCTACGGAGCAATGCCGGCGCTGCCCCCGCAACGGTAAGCGAGTCAATGGTAAGGCCACATGCCACTGTGCAGATGCACGGGAAGGCGCCGACCCAGGGAGAATATTTCCACTCGTGAGCCCGGAGACCGACCTGGAGCCTGGCGTCAGCATTGCAGAGGGCGATGCGCTGATACGGCATGATTCGGCTGTTTCATGAGATTCCTCCTCTGCGTGCTGGTTGATTGACTCGTGCGTACGCGGGTGTGCGCGGATATTTAAGGAATGATCATGTATTCATGTCGGCAGTCTTGCAGCGACTCGGTATCGACCGATGAGCGATAACCGGGAATCGCGCCATACACAGCGCATGGCGCACAAGAAGGCGGTGGTGGACGCGGCCATCGCCCGTGCCACCGAATCGCGCGGCCTCGTGCTTGTCCTGACGGGCAACGGCAAGGGAAAGTCCAGTTCCGCTTTCGGCATGGTAGCGCGCGCCCTTGGGCACAACATGAAGGTTGCCGTGTTCCAGTTCATCAAAGGCAGCGGTGGTACCGGCGAGCAGGCTTATTTCCTGCGCGACCCCAAGGTTCGCTGGGAAGAATGCGGCGAGGGCTTTACCTGGGACACTCAGGATCGCACCCGCGATACCGCAGCGGCCCGCTCGGGCTGGGCCAAGGCATGCCAGGCGCTCGTCGATCCGAGCATCGGCCTCGTCGTGCTGGATGAGATGACCTACCTGTTCAAGTACGGCTATCTCGATTTGGCCGAGGTGCTGTCGGTCCTGGCTGCCCGGCCCGCGATGCAGCACGTTGTCGTTACCGGGCGAGGGGCGCCGCAAGCCTTGATCGACATCGCCGATACGGTCAGCGAGATCGCCGACATCAAGCACGCGTTTCGTGCCGGAGTGAAGGCCCAGCCCGGGATCGATGCATGATTCGCCATTGCCCGGCGCTTTTCGTGTCGGCTCCGGCTTCGGGTCAGGGCAAGACGCTCGTGACTGCGGCCCTGGCCCGGCGCCACCGTAATCTCGGCCGGCATGTGCGCGTCTTCAAGACCGGCCCGGACTTTCTCGATCCCATGATCCTGGCGCGGGCATCGGGCAATCCGGTTTATCAGCTCGATCTGTTCATGGGCGGCGAGGCCCATTGTCGACAACTTCTGTACGACGCGGCGGGCGAGGCCGATCTGATCCTGATCGAGGGGGTCATGGGCTTGTTCGACGGCAACCCTTCGAGCGCCGATCTGGCTGTCCTGTTGGACATTCCCGCACTGGCAGTCATCAACGCCGATTCCATGGCGCAAACCTTCGGTGCCGTGGCATTGGGACTCGCCAGCTATCGCCCGGGTCTTCGGCTCGCCGGCGTGCTGGCCAACCGGGTGGCGGGAAAGCGGCATGCCGACATGTTGCAGACAAGCCTGCCTCCCACCATCAGCTGGTTCGGCGCGTTGTCTCGGGATGCGGGCTTTGCCCTGCCGGAGCGTCACCTGGGGCTGGTCCAGGCCAGCGAGATCGCAGACCTCGACGACCGCATCGACGGGGCTGCCGCCGCCTTCGACGCCGCCGCCGAGCAACTGCCGGCGCTTGCCGCCTTCGCCCCAGGCGCGCGCACGATACCCAGCCTGCTTCATGGCAGGCGCATTGCCGTGGCGCATGATGCTGCGTTTTCTTTCATCTATCCCGCCAACCTGGATCTGCTCGCGGCCATGGGCGCCGACCTCGCGTTCTTCTCGCCGTTGACGGACAGCGTTCTCCCCGAGTGCGATGCCCTCTGGCTTCCCGGCGGTTATCCCGAACTGTACCTGGGACAACTCGGCGGAAATACCGCCATGAAGGCTGCCATCTGCGCCCATCACGGCGCGGGGAAACCCATCCTGGCCGAATGTGGCGGCATGCTCTACTTGGCCGAATCGCTGAGCGATGTGCAAGGCCAAGCCGCCGACATGGCGGGACTCCTGCCGGCGCAGGTTATCATGCAGCCGCGGCTTGCCGCCTTGGGGTTGCAGGCAGTCAGCCTGCCCGAGGGAGATATCCGCGGTCACACGTTCCACCATTCAAGACTGGCAACAATGCTGGCACCGCTGGTGCAGGCTACCGATCCCAACGGCGGCATGGGCGAGGCGGTCTATCGATTGGGTAAGCTCACCGCCTCCTACGTCCATTTCTACTTTCCTTCCAACGCGCAAGCTGCCGCAAAATTATTTCTGCCATGACCACCGAAACCATGATTTTCCTTGCGCTGTCGCTCGACTGGTTGCTGGGCGAGCAACAGCGTTTTCATCCTCTGGTGGGTTTCGGCCGCTTGGCGCAGTGGTTGGAAGATCGCCTGTATGCCCCGTCGCGCCTGTCCGGCGTGGCCGCGGTGACGCTGTTGCTCCTGCCGCTCGTGGCATTGGCGACCTGGGTGTCGGCGCAGCCAGGCATCTTGGGTGCGGTTTTCTCCATCTGGGCGCTGTATTTCTCCCTGGGGCACAAGAGCTTGCACGATCATGTTCGGCCCATCATCGTGGCGCTGCGCCAGGGCGACGAGGCGACCGCGCGGGAGAAAGTTTCGCGCATCGTCAGCCGCGATGCCGCCACGCTCGAGATCGCGCCATCGGCCTGCGAGACCGTGCTGGAGAATGGCAACGACGGCGTGTTCGGGGCACTGTTCTGGTTCATTTGCGCCGGCGCGCCGGGCGCCATTCTCTACCGACTGGCCAATACCCTCGACGCGACGTGGGGCTACAAGAACGAGCGTTACCAACTTTTCGGCTGGGCGGCGGCACGCTTCGACGATCTGCTGAACTGGCTGCCGGCGCGGCTCACGGCACTGACCTACGCGCTCTTGGGCAATACGCGCTTGGCGCTGAAATGCTGGCGTGAACAGGCGCCGCTCTGGGACAGTCCCAACGCCGGCCCGGTCATGGCTGCCGGCGCCGGCGCGTTGGGCGTGAGCCTTGGCGGGCCGGCAAAATATCATGGCGAGTGGCACGAGCGCCCCGCACTGGGCGCGGGACCGGCGCCGACGGCGGGCGACATCGAACGGGCCTTGATGTTGGTACGGCACGGCGTGTTGCTGTGGTTGGTCGCCCTTCTTGGCTGGGAGATGCTGCATGCTTGAGCATGGCGGACGCCTGATCGCTGCGGCATCCGAATTCGGCATTCCACTCGACGATTGGCTGGACTTATCCACTGGCATCAATCCGAGCGGCTGGCCGATACCGCCGATACCACCGGCGCTTTGGACGCGATTGCCCGAGGAAGACGATGGCTTGGTGGCGGCGGCTTGCCGTTACTACGGTGCGGCGCATATTCTGCCGGTCGCAGGGTCGCAGGCCGCCATCCAGACCTTGCCCACCCTGCGCGCGCCCGGCCGGGTCGGGGTTCTTCATCCCTCGTACGCCGAACACGCGCATGCCTGGCGGCGGGCTGGTCATGAGGTCGTGGACTGGACGCCGGACTCGGCCGTCGATGATCTGGATGTGTTGGTGCTGATTCACCCCAACAATCCTACCGGCGCACGCTACTCGACGACGCAACTGTCAGCCTGGCACGCCCGGCTTGCCGCTCGCGGCGGCTGGCTGGTGGTCGATGAAGCCTTTATCGACGCCGCGCCGGAAGCCAGTCTTGCCACTTGCTGCGAACGACAGGGACTCATCGTATTGCGCAGCTTGGGCAAGTTCTTCGGACTGCCGGGAGCGCGCGTCGGCTTCGTGATTGCCGAAGACAATTTGTTGCGGACTCTGCGCGAAGCATTGGGGCCATGGACAGTGCCCGGTCCGTCGCGCTGGCTGGCGCAGCAGGCGTTGGCGGATGGCGGCTGGCAGACAGAGGCGCAGATGCGCTTGCGGATGTCCAGCGAACGCCTGGCACGCTTGCTCGCCGAATACAGCCTGGAACCAAGCGGTGGGTCGGCACTGTTTCAATGGGTGGAAACGCCCCGTGCCGCTGAGATTTATCAAGCGCTGGCCCGCCGTGGAATTCTCACCCGACGCTATGAAACGCCCCAGAGCCTGCGTTTCGGTTTGCCTGGCAGCGAAGCGGAGTGGGATCGCTTGACGGATGGATTGTCCGCGTTCAGGGCTATCGCCGATTAACCGCCCCGGTCTTCCCGCAAATTCCCGTTTGAACCCAAGGCCGATTGTTGTTTCCTGACGTCAGGGAGACTTCCCCTCAGCAGATTTTCAAATGACGATCGGACGAATGCGTCGTCGGGAATTCAGGATTCGCCCTTTCAATAAAGCTTCGCTATTTGCGCAACGATTTCAGCTGGATTGGGATTACGGATGACAGAGGTGTATGGGCTGTCGGAAAGGTACGGCCCACACGTTCCGCAAGTGAACCAAACCAGAACCGGCTCAATCTTCAAGCAGGCTGCGTAGCATCCGGGATCGACTATGTCCCTCGCCATTGAGAGGGAAAATCAAACGATAGCTGCCGATGATGCTTGATTGCAAGCAAATGAATGTTTCCGCTGATCTGCGCGTACAGGACCAAATAGTTGTCCATGATGTATTCGCGCAGCCCCTCTGGGTCCGGCGTTAGTTTTGACAATTGTGCTCGTAGCATTTCAAGGGCATTGGTAGTCTCGACAGAGTGAGCAACTCTGGAGAAGAAAGGTCGCCCCATGCAGGGAAACCGATCGAGGTTCGGAATAACCGTACCTAGTAGCTCGTCGAGCAAGGCATCGTAGGTTCGGGATGTCTCGGCTTCAATTAGGAAGCGCTCGATGTCGGCGAGGTTGCGCTCGAAGTTCGCAGTTAGTTTGACAACCAGCTTCTTTGTCACGGGCCAGACCCAACCCGTTTAGGCACCATAGGCACCACGGCGACGCTTGATCACCTGGATCACGCTACGGGCATCTTTTAAGCGCCCAGCGGCTACGTCGTCGAGCCCCTTGGACGCCTCGCCGATCAGGAGGAGATGGATGTGCTCATGCTCTAACCGATGGTAGTAGTCCAGCCGCTGTGCATCGATTACTGCGATATAACTTTCGCCGTTCTTCGTAATGATCTTCTCAGCGCCTGCTTTGACCTCTTCAGCCAGCTCGGAGAAATTGGCGCGAGCGTGCGAGAGCGGGATAACGTCGCTTGTTGAAATTCCCATTACAGTCTCCTGTGCCGCACAAGATGTGCATTATTTTGTACAGTATACGCGCATTCGGACTTGGATGAACCGACCATCCTGAACGCCGCGCTGCACATTTTTCCGCACGCGGTCGAGCAGAACCTGCGACGATGCAGTCCGGGCGCGACACCCGAGTCCCGTATCGACACCGGGCTCGGCGGACACCCGCCACATTCTGCAACGCATCCCTCGCAGCCAGCAAGCTTGCCAGCCCTTAACCGCCCCTTCTATAATCGCTCGGCGTCAGCATGCATGGAATCATGTCGGCATGCGGGGAGGCTGATTGAACAAAATCGATCACATTGACCATCCGGCCGTCGGCAAGTCCACGACGGTCTTGTGCGAGCGCATGCTTGCCCTGTGGATGGCGGCGTTGAGCTTCCTGCTCACCGGGCCGGCGTTTGGCGACAGTGCGGACCGGGCCAAAGCCATCGTCACCGCGACTTGTGCGACCTGCCACGGGATGGACGGCAACAGTGTCGTGCCGACGGTTCCCAAACTGGCCGGACGTCATCCGGAATACATCGTGCGGGAGTTGAACGCGTTCATTTCCGGCAAACGCAAGAGCGACATCATGGCACCCATCGCCGCCGCGCTCGACCCCGACGATTTCAAGCCGCTCGGCGTCTATTTCGGCGGCCAGACACCGACCAAGGGCACAGTGTCGGACGCGAAAGCCGCGGAAGCAGGCAGGAAGCTCTACCTCGAAGGCAACGAGCAGTCCGGCGTTCCCGCCTGTGAAGGCTGCCACGGCACCGACGCGCAAGGTGGCAAGCGCTTCCCGCGACTGGCCGGCCAGCATCGCGAATACCTGATCGAACAGATTTACAATTTCAGGACCAACGTCCGCAACACGACGCGCGTCATGCGCGAAGTGTCCACGCGGATGACCGACGCCGAAATCAAGGCCGTCGCCGAGTTTCTAACCGGCCTTTGAAGGCGGCATGGACTACAGGAGAAGATTCGTGAGAACTAGCTTGGGCTTGCTGGTGTTGCTGACATGGTGGTCCAGTCAAGTCCTGGCACTGGATGACGTGCCGGTATGGAACGAAATCAAAGGCGAGAAATTGCTGGCGCTGAATCTCAAGGGCGATGCGGGACGTGGGGCGGAGGCCTTCGTCGGTTGCCAGGGCTGTCATCGGCGCGGCGCCACGGGCAGCCCCAGTGGCCGCTATCCGCGCCTGGCCGGGCAACACGCGACGGTGTTGATCGAGCAGATGACTGATATCCGCTCCGGCAAGCGCCGCAATCCCAAGATGGAACCCTTCGCCGACGAACACGTCATCACGCCCCAGGAAATCGCGGATATTGCGGTTTATTTGCAAGGCCTGCCGCTACCCGCAAACCTCGGCAGGGGTCCGGGCAAGGCACTCGAACGCGGCAAGGACATCTACGTTCGGGGCTGCGCCGACTGTCACGGCGAACGCGGCGAGGGTAACGGCGCGAAGTTCTATCCGATGGTAGCCGGACAACATTTCGTCTACCTGCTGCGCGAAGCCCGCTTCATCCGCGACGGTCAACGCGGCAACGCCAACCCCGACATGATGCGGGTGATCAAGGCCTATTCGGACGACGACCTCGAGGCGGTGGCCGACTACATGTCGCGGCTCGACCATCGCTGATAACTTGGCAGACGTGGGAATTCCCGATGCAGGTGTTGGCACCCGTTGGCCTTCAAAGCAGGTTCAAATTCCTTGCAGAAATCGTCCATCAGGCAGTACAACTCGGTAAGATGATCCATGAGCGCCTCGTCGTTTCTCGGTTGATCCGGTCGGAAACCAAATCTTCCAAGAAACCCGGAGCGCGCATCCTTTTGTCATCAATACTTTATCCCCATATTTCCGGTTCGCTTATCCCGAACTGACGTTATCTTTATGACGGTTGACGATTACAAGAACGCAACAGATTCCCTGCCAGCGGATTCGTCCGGCGATTTCCTGGCGCAGACCTTCAAGGAGATCGTCGACTCGATGCCGGCGGCGCTGTTCGTCAAGGACGCGGACAGCCGTATCGTGCTCATGAACCGGGCCTGCGAGGAACAATGGGGCGTGCGCTTCGAGGATCTGCGCGGCACCGATGCCAGCCGTTTCTTCCCGCCCGAGCAGGTGGCGCAGTTCATCGCCACGGACCGCGCAGTCTTCGCCGCCGGACACCAGGTCGATTACGAGGTGAACTTCCGCAACGCCAAGCTGGCGGAAGACCGCATCGGCCACACCTTCAAGAAGCCGCTGTACGACGCCGGCGGCAAGCCGCTGTGCCTGATCGGCGCATCGTTCGACATCACCGAGCGCAAGCGCTCGGAAATGGAATACCGCGCCATCCTCAAGACCACTCTGGACGGCTTCTGGGTCAACGACATGCAGGGGCGCTTCCTCGACGTTAACGATGTCGCCTACCACATGCTTGGCTACGAGCGGGAGGAACTGCTGGCGATGTCGATTCCCGACGTCGAGGCCGCCGAGAAGCCGGAGGACACCCGCGCCCACATCGAGAAGGTTCTGGCCACCGGCTACGACCGTTTCGAAACCCGGCACCGCCACAAGGACGGCCGCATCCTGGACGTGGAAGTGACCGTCAATTACCTGCCCGTGGCAGGCGGACGGCTGATCGTCTTTGTCAGGGACATTACTGCCCGCAGCCAGGCCGAGGCGCAATTGAGCCTGTATGCCAGTGTCTTTCACCATAGCGGCGAGGGCATCGTCATCACCGATGCGGAAAACCGCATCATCTCCGTCAACGACTCCTTCACGCGCCTGACCGGCTACACGCCGGACGAAGTGCGCGGCAGGAACCCGCGCATCCTCGCCTCCGGCAGGACGCCATGCGAAACCTACCAGGCGATGTGGACCGCGCTCAACAGCGACGGCTACTGGCAGGGCGAGGTCTGGGAACGGCGCAAGGACGGCCATGTCTATCCGAAGTGGCTCTCCATCACCGTCATGCGCAACGCCGCCGGCGCGCTGACCCACTACATCGCCAGCTTCACCGACATCAGCGAACGCAAGGCGGCGGAAGAGCGCATCAGCCGGTTGGCCCATCACGATGCGCTGACCGGGCTCTACAACCGCTTCAGCCTCCAGGACCGGCTCGGCCAGACGCTGCTGACGGCGCGGCGCGAGCGCGAGCAGGTGGCCATCATGTTTATCGACCTGGACCACTTCAAGAATATCAACGACACCCTCGGCCACCACGTCGGCGACGGGTTGCTCGTCGAAGTGGCACGCCGCCTGTTGTCGTCAGTGCGCGAGAGCGACATCGTCGCCCGCCTCGGCGGCGACGAATTCGTCGTCGTTCTCGCCGGCATGGAAGCCGACAGCGACGCAGTCACCGTGGCCGGGAAGATCATCCACGTGCTCGGCGAGCCCTATCACATCGACGGCCACGAGTTGCATTCCAGCCCCAGCATCGGCATCGGCCTCTACCCCGGCGACGGCACGGACGAACAGACCCTGATGAAAAACGCCGACACCGCCATGTACCATGCCAAGGCGCAGGGCCGTAACAACTACCAGTTTTTCACCGCGGCGATGAACGCCGCCGCCACCCAGCGCATGAAGCTGGAACACGATCTGCGCCGGGCGCTGGCGGAAGGCCAGATGCTGCTGTTTTACCAGCCGCAGGTGGAAGCCGGGAGCGGCCGGCTGTGTGGCGTCGAAGCCCTGGTGCGCTGGCGGCACCCGGAACGCGGACTGGTGCCGCCCGACGACTTCATCCCCATCGCCGAGGAAACCGGCCTCATCCTGCCGCTCGGCGAATGGGTGCTGAATGAGGCCTGCCGCCAGCTCGCCGCATGGAAGGCGCACGGCGTCGCCGGATTGCATGTGGCGATCAACATCTCCGCCCAGCAACTGCGTTCACCCGATCTGCTGGAGCAGGTGCGCACGGCCCTGGATAGGCACGACCTGGTTGCCGGGGAAGTGGAACTGGAAATCACCGAATCGGCGGCGATGGACGACCCCGAGCGCGCCATCGCCCTGCTGCAATCGCTGAGCGCACTGGGCGTAAAGCTGGCCATCGACGATTTCGGTACCGGCTACTCGTCGCTCGCCTACCTCAAGCGCCTGCCGATCCAGGTGTTGAAACTCGACCGCTCCTTCGTCAGCGATATCGAAAGCGACGAGGACGACGCCGCCATCTGCGCCGCCACCATCGCCCTCGCCCATACGCTTGGACTCAAGGTCGTGGCGGAGGGCGTCGAAACCAAGGCGCAGGAGTATTTCCTGAGCACCGTCCACCGCTGCGACATCCTGCAGGGCTATCTGTTCGGCAAGCCCGTGCCAGCGCTGGAACTGCTGCCCAGGTTCGGCATTCTCGCCGCCGCTTGATATCGGATTGGATGGGCGGTCAGGCCCGTACCGCTGTCGCGGGCTACCGCCGCCCCGTATCGAAAATACCCTGGGCATCCATCGCTGGCTGCCGCCCCATTCGATCAGCGTGGCGCCGGCCCGGTCCGTGGTCAGATCGCAATGCGAGTACGGCGAGCAAGGAGATCTTGCAGTTCCACTTCCGCGCTCCAGACCTGATGACCGCAGCCATCGAAGACCGGGCCGCAGGCGCCGGAAAAGCCGATGGCGCGGACCAGCGCCAGCGTCTCTGCGTCAGGTACCCCCGAAACGAAGGCGACGGCCCCGGCGAGGCTGGCGGCCTCAGCAATGCTTTCCATCGCCCGCATGCGGCGCGGGTCGCGCAGGTCCTGCGGGCAAGGCAGTCGTAGCCAATCCACTTCATGGAAAGTCTCGCCGACACAGCCGGAAGCCGGCGTGCGTCCGCCAATCGCCACCGGAATGCCTTGACCGGCCAGGCCGCGCAGCAGTTGGCGCAGACGCTGGACATCAGTGGCGGACCGGTTCTCGCAGATTTCGACAATGATGTTTCCCCGGCCGCGAAACAGGCGATCGAAAGCATTGTCGACATCGTCGCGGCCGGCTGCGTAGCTGTCGGCGTCCAGCGGGAGCAGGAGTTGGCTTTTCCCTGGCGCACCCGCCAGCGCCAGGCACTTCAAATCCAGTTCGGTGAACAGGAGCAGGCCCGGATCGCGGTGCAACGCGGCGAACACCGCGTTCGGCGACAGGCGACGGCCGTTGGCGCTGGCGAACTGCGCCTTGGCGCGCCAGGCGAGCAGCGAACCATCGGGAGTAACGACCGGCTGAAAATCGACGCCGTAGCGTCGGCCAAGCACCGCTTCCATCGCTTCGGAACGGGAAAGCACCGGCATGGCGGGCCGCTTTGCTGCGGCCATGGATTCGATTAACGACAGAAAAGTATTCATGACATCTCCCGGATATCAACGATGGAATTGGAGAATCCACATGGCGGCGCTGGCGCTGGTCGCCACGACATAGGGAATCATCGCCGCAATCGTCGTCATCGAACGGATGCCGGCGAACGGGCGGATCAGGCGGAAGCCCAGATACAGCGACCACAGCACACCGCAGGCCAGAATGGCATCGCGTGCCCAAACCAACCAAGCGAAGGTGACGCCTTCGCCGCGCAACTGCGACAGGGTCATCATCGACAGGCCGAGAAACAGGCTGGCGCCGCCGAGAGGCGTGAGGCCCAGCGCGATGCGCCGCCAGTCGAGGCGCGCCAGCCGCGCCGCGGCAGCGAGGCTGACGAATACGCTGCCGCCCAGCAACAGGGTCGTGCCCCCGATGTAGGCGAGGATGGCCAAACCATCGAGCCAGGTGAACACATCGTTGGCCTCGGGATAACGCGTCAGCAGCCACCAGGCCGGACTGTCTTGCAGCGGCCAGAGTATTTCGTGTGTGACCAGCCATTCCGCCGCCATCTGCTTGGCGGTCACGAACCACGGATCGGCGCTCCACCGAAAAGCCCCCATGGCCACCCCGAAAACGCCGAACACCAACAACAGCGCCTCGGCTGTGCTCGCCTGGGATGGTCCGAGAATCTCGGCATTCGGCGAGCGTGGCGCCAGCGTCACCGCATTGCGGTGATCGCTGCATCGCCCGCAGGCATGGCACTGCGACATGCCTTGTAGGTGCCTGACATTCAGCAGCGGCGCGCAATCGACGGCTTTGCTCGGCGCCGGATAGTCCTCCCAGGCGTTGCGGTCGACGCGGAAGTGGAACGGCGCGAGCCGCGCCAGCAAGGCAAAGATGCCGGACACCGGACACAGGTAGCGGCACCAGACGCGCTTGCCCTTGCCCCACAGATACCCGGCGGCCATCGCCGCCACGGTGGAGCCGCCGAGGATCACCAGCACGGCCTTGGGATATTCATAGACGCTGACAAGCTGGCCGTAGATCGTGGTCAATGTGAAGGCGACCACGGGCCAGCCGCTCCAGCGCACCCAGCGCGGAATCTTGCCGCCACGGCCATGCCGGCTGGCGAATTCGGTGAGCGCACCTTCCGGACAAAGCACGCCGCACCAGACGCGGCCCAGCAGCATCGTCGAGAGAATCACGAAAGGCCACCAGACGCCCCAGAAGGCGAACTGGGCGAAGAGTACCAGCTTGTCGTGCCAGGGGATGAGGGTCGGGGTTTTGTCCTGCACGACCGGCTCGCCCGAGGCCAAACCCAGATTCGGGTCGACGAAGGAGGCGGCGCCGAAGTCGCCCGAGAACAGCCGCGACTCCGGCAGGGGATGCGGCAGAAAGGCCGGCAGCGCCACCAGCACCGCATAGAAAATCACGATCAGCCACTGGATGGCGAGGAGCGTGCGGCGATTGCGCGCCATCCAGTCGCCCAGGCGGGCCAGGCGGGTTCGGTCGTTGCGAACATCGCCGTCGATAGGCGGAACGAACTTGAGGACGTGGCGGTTTTTCATGAGTTCAGGTGGCGAAGGACATGCTGCGGCCGGCAATTCGCGCATTGAGCACAATGTATCTACCTTGCGATGAGCTGCATCGTGCCGGTTTCCGGATGGAACTCGTCGATGAAGGAATAGGCGCCGGGCTTCAGCGGCGGCAGGACGACAAACGATGCGCCACCGGATGCGAGCACTTTCTCGATCCTCATGCTGGAACTCTCAAACTCGATCGGCCCCGGCCCTTCATTCCGGATGGCAATCTTGATGCGCTTGCCGGCGGGCACTTCGATACGCTCGGGCGATAGCCGGCCGCCCTTGGCAACGACGTCATACGTCGGCAACTCGGCCTGGGCGTGGCTGTCCGTCGCCCAGCCCAAGCCCAGCCAGAGCATCATGACGAATACCGCGTAGACAATGGGAGCGCGCACCATGCTCAAAACCCGACCTTGGCGCGCAAGCCGAACACCTTGATCGTCGGTGCGCCAACGTCACCGCCGGGCTGGCGGATCCATTGGAAGTCCGGCGTCAGCTCGACCTTGCTGTTGAGCTTGTAGCGATAATAGATTTCGATCTGCTTCTCGGTCCCGCCGGCCTGGTAGCCGAAGTCCGGCGCACCGTCGGCGTCGGCATCCAGCGTCGGTGCGTCCTTGCGGAAATCGGCGCTGGTGCGCAAGCTTCCCAGCGCCACGCCGAAGCCGTCCGCCGCGCGTCCCCAGGCGTTGCCGGCGATTTCCGCACCCAGGGTCAGCGCGCGGTCGAAACGGACCTTGCCGCTCAACTGGTGGCCGTAACGGCCGAACAAGGTCAGGTCGTCGGCGGCTTTCTGGTCGGCCGAGAGACCGATACCGCTGTGGCGGCGCTCGATACCGTCGTAATCGGCGCCATGGCCGTTGCGCCACAGGTAGGCGCGGTAGTTGCCCGGCAGGTAGTTGAAACGCGCGGCGGTCTCGGCTTGGGCGATGACGAAGGGGCCGGTCAGCGAACCGCTGAAGTTGGCGCCCGGCCCGGCGCCGAAGACACCCAGCGAGAGGCCCCATTCCGCGCCTTTCTGGCGTTCGTTGGCATATTTGACGATGGCGCCGGGAGCGAAGCCGTAGGCATCGGCGCCAGTATCGCCGCCCGAATCCAGCAGCGGGTTATGCACGAAGGCGTTGTTCATGAACTTCGCCGTTTCGTCATCCGCCGCCACGTTCTGGTCGAAGAAAACAAAGGGGTCGATCTTGCCGAAGGTCAGATGCAGATGCTCGCGCGCATTGGCCTTGACGCCGTCATCCATGAGCGGCACTTTGAGTTGATACCAGGCCTGTGCCAGGATGCCGAAGGAGTCGTCCGGGCCGGCATTGGTCTGGAAGGCCGTGGTATTGGTGGTGCTGGTGTAGGTCGGACGCAGGCCGATGCCGGCGCCCTGGCCGAGGCGGAAGTGGGCGAAGATTTTGCCTTCCGCATTGCCCATTTCGCCGCCGGGCAGCGTGACGGAAATATCGCCCCGATAGTTGGCGCGGGTTTCGTCGATGCCGCTGGCCGTGCCGCCGGCGCCGACCTGCTGCATCACGCCGGTGAGGCTGGCGCCGACCGTGATGCCTTCCAGCGACTCGATCTGGCGCGCCTGCTTCTGCATCGACAGCGTCTGGAACTCGACCGCCTTGAGGCGGGTGACGATTTCCGGTTCGTGCTCGGAGAGTCTCTCGGTCGCCAGCGCTTTCTCCATTTCCTGGTTCTGCCGCTCCAGGGTTCCGATGCGTTCGGCCAGGCGCTTGAATTCCGCCTTCAGTGCGGCGATGTCGTCGGCGGCCAACGCCGGAGCGGGCGCGGTGCTCATGAGTACCGCCCCCACGGCCGCAGCAATGGCGGTAAGGGTAATTTTCATCTCAGTACCCGCCTTTTTTGCCGATGCCGGCGTAGGTGAACTCCCACGCCACTTCAAAGGGCTTGAACCACGGACGCACGCCGGTGGCCCGGTCGGTATGGCGGCCAAAGTGGTTGCCCTGGGTGTTCTCCTTGGCGCCGGGCGGATAGATGAGGAACTTGACCTTGTACTTGCCCGGCCCCTTGAGCTTCACGTTGTCGCCGTAGTGGGGGCCGTCGCTGGCCACCATGGGCATCATGTCGCCCTTGATCAGCTCGTTGCCAGGCAGCTTGGTGAGTTCGTACTTCACCATCAGGTGGGGCATCCAGAAGCCTTCCGGAAAGCCATTCGGATTGTTGGCCAGGGCGTGAATATCGGCTTCCAGATGGATATCGGATTCGGAAGCCTTGCGCATATGGCCTTCGGGTTCCATTTCGACCGCTTGCAGATACACGGCGCCGATCTCCATGCCGGCGAGGTTGTGGGGTGTTCCGATGGGATATTCGAGGGCGGCGGCGGCGAACGATAGACCGGTGCCGAAAACGAGAAACAGTGAACGAAGCAAACGCATGGCAAACCTCCAAAGGTGAACGAAAAACTGTCTTTGGCTGGCTTGCCGGTGTGCCGGCTGGCTGGCTGGATGCGGCAGTGCGAAGCGCTGCCGCGAAGAACGACTTCTATTTGGTCAAGATCAACTTGCCCTGGCGCGTGCGCCGCAAGCGATAGGTTTCGCCCGAATGGAATATCTCCACTTCGCCTCGGGTACCAAGCAGGCTCTCGCTATCGATGGGCTGCGCGGAAACCGCCATGCTGGCGAAGTGCAGAGGTCTAATTTGCGGTACGGAATAAGCGGGCATGTCCAGTTTCATCACAGTGGCGCATTATGAATATGAGCTAATGAGAACAATTCTCATCTATGTCGAACGCAATGTCAACAAGGAGAATCGTTTTTCTCGAACTTCCCTCGTCCCTTGTCGGGTACCGTCATGAGTACCTGTATCTTGGTAGTGCGAATTACACTTTTCTGGGTATATCCGACTTTCTCCTCACCGCTTATATTTCCCGAACTTAACGGGGAAATTAGCCAAGACCGGGAATGGCCCTGGTGTGTAGATGCTCGCCGCCTGGCTTCGAATACCGAAGGATGTTCGCTGCCGGCTGTTCTCATCGTCGGGAGTTCGCAAAGATGTTTTTAAGAAAAAGCTTTCCGCGCACAGGCTGGCTGGCCGCCGCCCTGTGCGCGATCAGTTGCGCGGCGCCGGCCCAGGCGGCGGAGACGGAAATCACGTCATCCACGGTGTATTCTCAAGCGTTGCAGATCGAAAAAGAGATCGAACTGCTGCGTCGCCATTACAAAATCACCGTACATCATCTGGTTGCGCCGGTGGAGGCCGATCTCCAGTCTCGCCATACCTGGCAGAAAGCCTACATGGTCATGGTCAAGCTCGCCCTGCTCCGGCGCAAGCATGGCCTGGCGGGATTTTCGCCGGTCTCCCGCGAGCCGGATCTCAGGGTAAGCCCGCGTGTCGCTTGGGGCCAGACGCTGCGCGTATTGACCGAGATAAAGATCATCAAGGGCTACCTGGGTATTCCCGGCGAGGTGAGTCTCGCCACGAAGGTGGCGGGCAAACGCCCGGTCGACGTGTTCAACAAGCTCAATCAAATATCCTACGACATCGATGCGCTCAATGGCGAGTTGATCGGACCGTCCGAGGTCTATGCCGAGGCGATGCGAATCAACGAGGACGTGAGCGATATCCTGCTCAAGACCGGTACGCCCGACACCGCCTTTCCGCCGCCAGCCAATCCCAATGCCCTGCCCAAGGATACGCTGGCGGCGGCATTCGCATTGATGGATGAGATCCAGCGTCTGCAGCGCCAGCTGGGGTTGGAGACCGTCGATTTCAGCGCCTTCCGCAAGCAGGACAAGATTGTGCCGGAAGACGGGTTCAACGTGATCGGCATGTGCTTGGCCGAGAGCCTGTTTGTCAAGGCGAAGTTGGGGATGAAGCATGTCACAACCCCTGCGGCGGAATATCGCGAAGGGAAAACCCACACCGAGGTGGTGCAGCTTCTCGGTTATGTGACCAGCCGGCTGCGCTCGGTCAAGCTGCATTGAGGGGACGGCAATGAAGCTGCTCGATCAGACCAAGCAAATGTTCCGCCGTCTGGCGCAATGGATCGCGGCAGTGGGCACTTGGTACCACCAGCGCGGCTTGCGTACGCGCTTCTCGCTGCTGTTTTACCTGGTCACGCTGAGTTCGGTGAGCGTGGTCGGTTATTACGGCTACAACAGCGCCAGTTCGGCCTACCGCAGCAAGGCCACCGAACTGGTGGCCGGTTACACGGCCGAAGTCGCCGACAAGATCGAGATTTTTCAGGAGCTGCCCCGGAGCGATCTGAATTATTTCCGGACTTACCAGTCCCTGCTGAACTACCTGTACTGGAAGGATCTGCGCGACGAGGAAAGAATCGCCTACTGGAGCAGCATGGTGGCCGAAGCGATGCGGCATTTCGCCTCGGTCAGCCCCTATCAGTACAAGATTCGTTTCATCGACACCGAGGGCAACGAGCGCATCGGCGTCAAACGCGATCTCCAGAGCGACAAAGTCCTGCCCATCGCCGAGGGGGAACTGCAGAACCGAAAAGGGGAAGACTATTTTATCCAGGGCATGAAGCTGGCCAAAGGAGAATATTACGCCGGGAACGTGTCGCCCAACGCTGAACACGGGCAGGCCGAGAAGCCGCTGGTGCCGGTGGTGCGCTTCGTCGCGCCGGTGATCGGCGCCAACGACGTCAGGTATGGCGTGGTGGTGATCAATATCCTGGCGGAAAATTACTTTCACTATGCGCGGGATGCCAACGCGGTCGATGCCAGCCGCCGCTTCTATGTGATCAGCGGCGAGGGCGAATACCTGTTCCACGCCGACAAGGACAAGACCTTCGGCCGCACGCTTGGCCACAGTGCCGGTTTCGAGGCGGACTTTCCCGGCCTGCTGGCGTCCGCGAAACAGATTAAGGGGCAGCACACCCTTGCCGCTCGCGGCAAGATCCTGTCCTTCCGGCATATCCACCTCAATCCGGGGAAGAATGAAAACGGCTTCATCTTGGTGGGACTCACCGATGAGTCCACTGCACTCGCCGAACTCAACGCGTTCATGCTGATGTTCCTCCTGCTGGTGCTGGTCGTGGTGGGCGTGGTGCTGGTGGCGACGCGCTATTACGTCGGCAGTCTGATGGGGCCGCTGGATTTCGTCACCCGCCAGTTGCAGCGTCTGGGACGCGGCGAGACCAATGCGGAAGACATCGAATACCGTGCGCAGGACGAGATCAGCCGCATGCTGGATTCAGCCCGCAAGCTGATGAGCAATATGGAAAGACTGGCGACGCAGGCCGACGTGATTTCCAAAGGCGACTTCTCCGGCGAAGTACCGCTGCTGTCCGAGCAGGACCGCCTGGGCAAGTCGATCAACAACATGACCCGCATGCTGCGCGAGGCACGCGAAGCAGACCAGCGCGGCAACTGGCTCAAGGACGGCATCAACCAGTTGAGCCAGGTACTCACCGGCGATCTGACGCCGCAGGAACTGGCCGATGCGTCGATCAGTCTGACCGGGCGTTACCTGGACGCCGGTCGCGGGGTCTTCTATCGCTGCCAGAAAGACCAACAGGTACTCGAACTACTGGGCAGCTACATGTTCACCGAACGCGAGGCGCTGAACAACCGCTTCAAGTTGGGCGAAGGCGCGGTGGGACAGGTCGCTCGGGAAAGAAAGCCGATCGTCCTGCATGCGGCCGACGACGCGGCGCCCGTCGTCACCGGCACGCTGAGCTTGCCGCCGCGGCACACCTATACTTATCCGCTGTTGCACGAAGGCGAACTGCTGGGCGTGATCGAACTGGCCTCGCTGGACCGCTTCGATGCGCTCAAGCAGGAATTTCTCGGGCGTGCCGCGGATGTCATGGCATCGTTCCTCTTCATCGTCGAGCAGCATGAGCAGATCAAGAGCCTGCTGCAGGTCTCCGAGGAGGCGACGCGCCAGGCGCAGGAACAGAGCCGCCGCCTGCAGGAAACCAACGCCATGATGGAGGAACAGCAGCAGCAGTTGCAGCAGCAATCGGAAGAACTGCAAGCCACCAACGCGCAGATGGAGGAGCAGCAGCAGCAGTTGCAGCAGCAGTCCGAGGAATTGCAGCAAACCAACGCCCAATTGGAAGAGCAGCAGCGGCAGATGGAACAGCAGGCGCTGGAACTGGAACGCAAAAACCGCGATCTCAACCAGTCGCGCGACGCGCTCGACCAGCGTGCCAAAGATCTGGAACTGGCCAGCCAATACAAGTCCGAGTTTCTCGCCAATATGTCGCACGAGCTGCGCACCCCGCTCAATTCGATCATCCTGCTGTCCAAGATGCTGGCGATGAACGAAGAAAAGCATCTCACCGACGAGGAGGTGAAACGTGCCCGTATCGTGCATCGTTCGGGTGAAGAGCTGCTGCGCCTGATCAACGACATTCTCGATCTTTCCAAGATCGAGGCCGGCAAAATGGACTTGCGTCCCCAGACTATTTCCACCAGCGATCTGGCGGCGGAATTTCACGATCTGTTCGCCGCCACTGCACTGGAAAAAGGGCTGGACTTCAAGCTCGAAGACCGGCTGCAAAGCGAGTTCGTCAGCGACCGCGACAAGCTTTCCCAAGTGGTGCGCAATCTGTTGTCGAACGCCTTCAAGTTCACCAAGCAAGGCAGTGTCACGCTGCGTATCGACAACAGCGGACGCAGCGATTTGCCGTTGCGCATCGCGGTGATCGATACCGGCATCGGCATCCCGGCAGACAAACAGAAATTGGTATTCGAGGCATTCCAGCAGGTGGACGGCTCGATTTCCCGCGAATACGGCGGCACCGGTCTGGGCCTGACGATCAGCCGGCGTTTCGCCGAACTGCTCAATGGAATCATCGAGCTGAAGAGCACGCCGGACGAAGGCAGCGAGTTTGCGCTGTTGCTGCCGATGTCGATAGAAAGCCACAAAGGCTCCGCCAAGGTCTTGCCCGCTCCCACCGCCATGAAGATGGATTCTCCTGTCGGCGTACCGGACAGGCCCGCGATCCAGGTACATGACGACCGAACCAACCTCAAGACCTCCGACCAGGTGATTCTGGTGATCGACGACGATCCGGGGTTCTGCGAGGCGCTGATGGCGCTCAACCAACGTTTGGGCTACAAGACGCTGGTAGCCGTTTCCGGACAGGAAGGCCTGCATATGGCCAAGGCCTATCGCCCGCGCGGCATCCTGCTCGACCTCGGCCTGCCCGACATGGATGGCAGCGATGTGCTGCACAACCTCAAGAGCGACCGAGATCTGCGTCACATGCCGGTATACATCGTTTCGGCGCGGGACAAGACGGACGTGGTGCTGCGCGACGGCATTGTCGGTTACCTGCAAAAACCCATCGACGAAAGCCAGTTGGCGAATGCCGAGGCCGATGTGCTGGCACAAGCCGCAAGGGAAACGGGCAATCTGCTGCTGCTGGAAGGGGCGTCCTTGAGCCGCGATGCGCTGGGCGAGATCGTGCGGCAGGATGGGCTGACGATCACGGCAATACGCGATGTTCCCGCGGCCCTTGAGGCGCTTCGCAGCAAGCCTTGCCATCTGGCGGTGGTGGATCTGGCGCGCGACAACGAGGAAAACGCCGCCGATATCTGCCGCATGCTGCGCGAGGCGGCGCCGGAAATGCGACTGATCCTGTACAGCAACGAGCCCCTAAGCGCCGAGATGGATGCCGCCCTGCGTCCATATACCGACAGCATCATCGTCAAGTCTCCCCATGCCGAGCAGCGCATGCTGGAAAATATCGAACGTTTCTTGCAAAGCATGCCGCCGGACGTGGCGGGGACATCTCCCTTGCCCTATGCGGCTGTACCCGGGCAAGCAGGCAAGAAACTGCAAGGCCGTCACATCCTGGTGGTGGATGACGATCCGCGCAATTTGTTCGTCATTACCTCGGCGCTGGAGCAGCACGGCGCAGATGTGGAGAATGCCCTGAGCGGCCAGAAAGGCTTGGACTACCTGCGCCAGAAAGGAGCCGACCTGGTGTTCATGGACATCATGATGCCGGAGATGGATGGTTACGAAACCATCAGGCAAATTCGTGCCGACCCTGACCTCGAACATCTCCCCGTGATCGCCTTGACCGCCAAGGCGCTCAAGGCCGACCGGGAAAAGGCATTGGCAGCGGGGGCGAATGATTACCTGTCCAAGCCGGTGGATTACGAGGTGCTGGTCAATATGGCCAAGACCTGGTGCGAGGAAAAACCGTGAATGTCACTGTTCAGGACGTTGGCGGAACCCGGCGCATCGGGGTACTCGGCAACCTGAGCGACCCCGCCGATTGCGCCGCCCTGCTGAATGCCTTGAACCAGCGCGGCGAGTCCGCGGTGGACCTGACCTTTTACGATGCCCGCACTCTGCCGGGCGCGGTGCTGGAAAAACTGCTCGATATCAAGGCAGCCCCAGTGGCAGTCCCAGTGCCGTTGAAAATTCATACCTACCACAATTACCTGTTGTATTGCCTGATGCGGCTGGAACTGCCTGCGCTGGGCGTCTTTCCTGCCGGCGGCCTGCCTGTCGCTCCCGAGTATAGGGCGGTGGTGCTGGCTGGATCGGCGGACAGCTTGGACAAGATGCTCGCCATCGTCGAGGCGTTGCCTGCCAGCAGTGCCTCGATTTTCGTGGCCCAGCATATCCTTGAAGCTGAGCCCAGCCACCTCGATACGCTGTTGCGGATGCGCACCGGATATACCGTGGAAATGCCGCAGCACATGACGGAAATCCAGCCGGGCACCATCTATGTTGCCCCGCCCGGGCACCACATGAAAGTGGCGCATGGCCGGGTGTATCTGACCCGGGACAAGAAGGTTAACTTCGCCCGCCCTTCCCTCGACGTGCTGTACCAATCCATTGCCGAGGAATATCGGGAATGCTCCCTGGCCGTGCTGCTGTGCGGTTACGGCAGCGATGGCGTGGCAGGTTTGGCGGCCATCAGGAGCCGGGGGGGCTGCGTGCTGGTGGAGAACAGTGCCGATTGTCCCGCGCATGACTTGCCCGACGCGGCTATCGCGAGCGGTGCCGCCGACCATGTGTTGTCCTTGCCGGAATTGCGTTGTTTCGTGGCGGCGGCGGTGGCAGGACGAACAAGAACAATCCCCCCGCCACTGATCGAACTGCTGCTGGAGGCGGTCTTTTGCCGTTATGGTTACGACTACCGCAACTATCAGCGCAACACCGTGGAACGTCGGTTGGACAACCTGCGCAGCCAGATGGGCATGCCGGACTTCTTCGCCTTGCAGCGGGAAATCCTGACCGATCCGGAAGTGTTCGAACGGCTGTTCCTCGAACTCTCGATCAATGTCACTTCTTTTTTTCGCCATCCCGAGCAGTTCAGACTGTTGCGCGAAAAAGTGCTGCCCTATCTGGACAGCTTTCCCAACCTCAAGATCTGGTCGGCAGGTTGCGCCAACGGCAAGGAAGCCTATTCCCTGGCGATTCTGCTCGATGAATTGGGCATATTGCAGAAGTCCCAGATCTTCGCCACGGACATCAATCCCTATCAGCTGGAAGAGGGCAAGAGCGGGCTCTATCCGCTGGAGCAGTTGGAGGAGGGACGACGCAATTATGCGGCCAGCGGCGGGCAGGGGCGTCTGGATGACTGGCTGACAACCGACAAGGGCTGCCTGAAGATCGATCCCCGCCTGGGCAAGCATGTGCAGTTTTTTCCGCACTCGCTGGTTCACGACGGTCCTTTCAACGAATTCCAGTTGATTGTCTGCCGCAATGTGTTGATCTATTTTCATCCTGGCTTGCAGGCGCGCGTGATGGAACTGTTTTCCCGTTCCCTGCATCAGGACGGCTTCCTGATGATGGGGCCGAGCGAGAGTATCGGCCAGGGTGAGGGAGGGCGGTTCTTTACCCCCTATGCCGCGCATGAGAAGATTTACCGCTGGAACAGCGGTGGAATGCCACAATGAACACGCTTCCCTTCACCATCCTGATCGTCGATGACACGCCGAACAACCTGTTCGCCCTGGACGCGCTGCTGAAGCAAGAGGCCAATTGCCATATCGTGCAAGCCCAATCGGGTCCGGCGGCGCTGGCGGCCACGGTGGAGAACTCGATCGATCTCATCTTGCTGGACATCCAGATGCCTGGCATGGATGGCTACGAAACCGCCCAGCATTTGAAGATGACGGCCCGCACCCGGGATATCCCGATCATATTCCTGACGGCGGTGTTCAAGAGCGAAGAGTTCGTCAAGCGCGGCTACCAGGTCGGCGCGGTGGATTACCTGACCAAGCCGTTGGACGACAACCAATTGCTGAATCGGATATCCCTCTACCGTACCCTGTCCGAACGTGAAATCGCGCTTCGGAAGGCGCTGAAAAAACTGCAATTCAAGAGTGAAGAGCGCTTCCGCGCCTATTTCGAGCGCTCCATGGTGGGCATGGCGATCGTTAGCCCGGAAAAGGCCTGCATGGAGGTCAATGAGGCACTCTGCCGGACGCTGGGTTACTCCCGCGACGAACTGCTGCGCATGCACTTGTCGGCGCTGAGCCACCCGGATGACGCTGCGCCGGACGAAGCGCAGCTGGCCCGTTTGCTGAATGGCGAGATCGATGGCTACTCCATGGAGAAGCGTTTTATTCACAAAAACGGACACTCGGTTTACGCCAGCCAAATCATCGGGGGAGTGCACGCGGAGCAGGGCGGGATCGACTATCTGGTGGTGATGGTCGAAGACATTACGGAACGCAAACGTGCGGAGGCGGAAATTCTGGCCAGCCAGCGCAATCTCGCCGCCGCTCAACAAATCGCCCATCTCGGCAGCTGGGCGCTGGATCTGGGACACCGTCGGCTGACGTGTTCAGCAGAGATGTTTCGCATTTTCGGCATACCGGCCGAGGAATTCGGCACGACCTACGAGACCTTCCTGAATACGCTTCATCCCGACGACCATGATCGGGTCGACCAGGCTTACACATCGTCATTGCTGCCGGAGGGGCGGTTCGATATCGAATACCGCATCTTTCGGAAGGTGGACGGACAACTGCGCTGGGTGTATGCGTGCTGCGAACACGAACGGACCGCCCAAGGCAAGGTGTTGCGTTCCGTCGGCACCGTTCAGGACATTACCGAGCGCAAGCAGGCCGAAGAAGCGCTGCGGCGCGCCAACGCCGATCTCACCCGGTTCGCCGAGGTTTCGGCCCATCATCTGATGGAACCGACTCGCCGCCTGGTTAGCTATGCCCAGCGTCTGCGCGTAGACCTCTCCCGGTTGCCGGCTCAAGGCGGGTATGGCGAAGTAAGCACCTCCCTCGACACCTTGGAACACGATGCCAACCGCTTGCGCGGCATGGTACGCGACATTCAACTCTACCTGGCGGCCGGCGAGCCGCGCGACAAGGAGAAAATGGAAGATACCAACGCGGTGCTCCTCGCCGTCGAGCGCCGCTTTTCGGACCGAATCAAGGCGCTCGGAACCAGGCTCGACATTCAGCCGTTGCCTGCCGCCTACATCGATCGGCCACGTCTGACGGACTTGTTCGCGGAGTTGCTGGAAAATGCCCTGCTTCATGGCCGGCCAATCGAGCCGAAGGCGGAGCAGCGGATTCGCATCTATGGCGAACGCGACGGCACCCTGAGCCGCTACCATGTCTGCGACAATGGTCCGGGAATCCCCGGCGAATATACCGAACGGGTATTTCAGATCTTTGAGCGCCTTGGTCCGGGCAATGGCCCGGATGACGCCAATGCGGGCACCGGCATCGGACTGTCGATTGCCCGGCGCATCGTCGAGAGCCGATACGGAAGGATTTGGATAGAAAACCTGCCGCAAGGCGGGGCGATGGTGGTGTTCGAACTGCCGGATGGTGAAGTTCAATGATCCGCGAGACAAACCCCCCAAGGACTTTACCCAAGTTGCCTTTGACGTTGTTCAGAAAGTGACAGGTGACATTCCACACGATCCAGAGACCGGCCCGAAGAAGAAAGGCATCAAGAAGGCGGAAAGTCCGAAGAAGGCCCGGGAACGTTCGACAAAGTAACGCGTTCTATCATTCTTCGGACCTCAGAATTTGCATGAATTGGCACGAGGTTTATTTCTGGGTGTTGCTTTGCAAATACTCTAAAAATTTCATCTGCAAACGCCTGTCCGATTGTATGGACTTCTTTGAAGTCCAACACCACGACTTTAAACAGTTCGACCCTGGCTAATAGTCTCTTAGCTTGGGAACGAGAGATCAAATTGTCATCGCCATACTTTGCTAGTCGCACTGGCACAACCGTCTTATTGAATAGATATTCCTCGTCATTGCTTGAAAATTCATCGAAGATTTTCCGCGTGGTTCTAGCGGTGTGGTTATGCAGTTCCATGAAAACGGTTGTGCCCGTCTTTGGCTGATCACGCTCTGCAATCCAGTCATGAGATTTCCCACGTTGATGGGAAAAAAAGACGCCCCCAGACAAAATATCAAAGAAATCAAACATTCGAGAGGTGAAAAAAATCCCTTCGCCAGAGTGGTTCTTTGGGTCAGTAGTAAATTTTCCTTTGGCCAGTTCTAGGACCGCATGTCTCTCATCCAAGAGGTTCATCGCGGATTGAATCTTCCGAAAGATTCCTATGCCATCATCCATGATCATCATCTTCGTCATGGCGGCGTCTTTCTTGATCTGGACTAATATCTCCGTACCCTCAGAATGATCCTTTGCGTTATTGAACATTTCAGTAAATCCATGATGCCAAATGTTCATAACGTTATCCGGCAACTGTCCTAATGCCGGACGAATCTGATCTACCCAAACTACGTCTTCTGCCAGTTCTGGCGTGATCTTGGTCTGGTAACGCCACTGGATCAAAGAACACAACCTATATGTCTTATTCCGAGTGTTTCCGTTTGCGGTTAAGAGTTTCTCATCAACCAAGCGACTTAGGTGTTTATTGACCGCTTGCCTTGTGATCTTGAAGTGGTCAGCTGCTTTGCGGCTTATGTCTGATTGATGTTTTTCAACGTTATCAACGATGTAGCGACGAACGTCCTCGCCCCTAGCCCTAACACCCGTCATTTGGAAACCTCCAGCCGAAACATTAACAATATTATACCTTTATATTGACAACTATACCGGCATATATTGTCAACTAAGTAACTCGGATTGTCAATCTTTAGTTCTAGGGAAACATGAATCGCTTCTCCAACAAAGACTGCGCAAGAATCCTTTCCGTGCTCTGCGAAGGCATGGGCATCAATGCGACCTGCCGGATCACTGGTACGTCAAAGAACACGGTTCTAAAGCTGATAGCTGAAGTTGGCGAAGCATGTGCGCTTTATCAGGATCGCGTCATGACCGGTCTGAACCTCAAGAAAGTGCAGTGCGACGAAATTTGGTCTTTCGTCGGCATGAAAGAGCGCAACGTACCGGAAGAATTCAAGGGTATTTTAGGCTTGGGCGATGTTTATACTTGGACGGCGATTTGCGTCGATACAAAGCTGGTTCCCTGCTGGCATGTTGGCACGCGCGGCGCTAAGTCGGCCTATACGTTTATTCACGATCTGGCGGAGCGCCTTACTAATCGGATGAAACTGGCCAGCCTTGTCCCCGTGGTAAAATATTCATTTGCGCCATGGGCACCCCCGCATGATTTCCGGCCTTCTCAAGAAAATATTCGGCAGCCGCAACGAGCGGCTGATTCGTCAGTATTCGCAATCCGTCAAGAAGATCAACGCGCTTGAACCTGCGATGCAGGTGCTGAGCGACGAACAGCTGTGCGGCAAGACCGCCGAACTGAAGCAGCGCGTGGCCGACGGCGAGACACTCGACGCCCTGTTGTCGGAAGCCTTTGCCGTGGTTCGCGAAGCCAGCCGACGCGCGCTGGGCATGCGCCACTTCGATGCGCAGATGATCGGCGGCATGGTATTGCATGCCGGCAAGATCGCCGAAATGCGTACCGGCGAGGGCAAGACCCTGGCCGCCACCCTGCCGGCCTATCTGAACGCGCTCTCCGGCAAGGGCGTGCATGTGATTACCGTCAACGACTACCTGGCCAGCCGCGATGCCGAATGGATGGGGCGCGTCTATCGTTTTCTGGGTCTCAGCGTCGGCGTGAATTTGTCGAATATGCCGCATGACGAGAAGCAGGCAGCCTATGCGGCGGACATCACTTACGGCACCAACAACGAGTTCGGCTTCGACTATCTGCGCGACAACATGGTGTATACGGCGGAAGAGCGCGTCCAGCGCGGACTCAACTACGCCATCGTGGACGAGGTCGACTCGATCCTGATCGACGAGGCGCGCACGCCGCTGATCATTTCCGGCCAGGCCGAGGACCATACCGACCTGTATGTCAAGATGAACGCCGTGCCGCCTCTGCTGACGCGCGGCGAAGTCGGCAATACGGCGGAAGGCGTGGCGGATACCGGCGATTACACGGTGGACCTCAAGTCGCACCAGGTGCTGTTGACCGAGGCCGGCCACGAGCATGCCGAGGAAATCCTCGCGCGCCTGGGACTGCTGCCCGAAGGCAGCAGCCTCTACGAGCCGGCCAATATTCTGCTGATCCATCACCTTTACGCCGCGCTGCGCGCCCACAACCTGTTCCTGCGCGACCAGCAGTACGTGGTGCAGAACGGCGAAGTCATCATCGTCGACGAGTTCACCGGCCGGCTGATGAGCGGCCGGCGCTGGTCGGACGGGCTGCACCAGGCGGTCGAGGCGAAGGAAGGCGTGTCGATCCAGAACGAGAACCAGACGCTGGCTTCGATCACCTTCCAGAATTATTTCCGCATGTACGGCAAGCTGGCCGGCATGACCGGCACGGCCGACACCGAGGCCTACGAGTTCCACCAGATCTATGGGCTTGAAACCGTGGTCATCCCGACCCATCGGCCGATGATCCGCGACGACCGGGGGGACCAGATCTATCGCACGGGCGCGGAAAAATACACGGCGATCATCAGCGACATCAAGGATTGCCAAGAGCGCGGCCAACCGGTGCTGGTCGGTACCACCTCGATCGAGAACTCGGAACTGCTCTCCGAAATGCTGAAAAAGGAGAAGCTGGTCCATCAGGTGCTGAACGCCAAGCAACACGCCAAGGAAGCGGAGATCGTGGTGCAGGCCGGTCGCCCGGGGGTGATCACCATTGCCACCAACATGGCCGGCCGCGGCACCGACATCGTGCTCGGCGGCAATCCCGAACGGCAGGTCGATGCGCTCAAGGCCGATCCCAACCTGTCCGAGGAAGAGAAGGGACAGCGCATCCAGGCCGTACGCAACGAGTGGACCAAGCTCCACGAGCAGGTGGTGGCCGCCGGCGGTCTGCACATCATCGGCTCCGAACGCCACGAATCGCGCCGCATCGACAACCAGTTGCGGGGTCGTTCCGGCCGCCAGGGCGACCCCGGTTCGTCGCGCTTCTATCTCGCGCTCGACGACCAGTTGCTGAAAATTTTTGCCGGCGAACGCCTCAATGCCATCATGGTGCGGCTGAAGATGCCCGAGGGCGAGGCGATCGAGCATCCCCTGGTGTCGCGCTCGCTCGAATCGGCGCAGCGCAAGGTCGAGCAGCGCAATTTCGATATCCGCAAGCAATTGCTCGAATACGACGATGTCGCCAACGACCAGCGCAAGGTGATCTACCAACAGAGGAACGAACTGCTCGAAACCGACGACATCACCGAGACCATCACGGCGATGCGCCAGGGCATGCTGCACGATACCTTCCGGCTTTACGTGCCGGCCGACAGCGTCGAGGAACAGTGGGAGATTCCCGCGCTGGAGGCAGCGCTGGCCAGCGACTGGCAACTCAAACTGCCGGTGGGCGAATGGCTCAAGGCCGAGCCGGAACTCAGCGACGACGAATTACTCAAGCGCATCATCGATGCGGCGGACGTGGCCTATGCGCAGAAGATCGAGCGCGTCGACGCCGCCGCCTGGCACGGCTTCGAGCGCAACATCATGCTGCAAACCCTCGACACGCACTGGCGCGAGCACCTGGCCGCGCTCGACCACCTGCGCCAGGGCATCCACCTGCGCGGCTACGCGCAGAAGAACCCGAAGCAGGAATACAAGCGCGAAGCCTTCGAACTGTTCGAGGGCCTGCTGCAATCCGTGCGCATGGAAGTTACCAAGCTGTTGCTGACCGTCGAGATCCGCACCGAGGAACAGATCGAGGAAGCCGAGGCGCCGCCGCAGCTGGAGAACGTCCAGTACCACCACGCCGACTATGACGACGTGATCGGGGTGAAGGAAGAGAAACCGGCCCAGCCGATGGTGCGTCATGCCGAGAAAATCGGCCGCAACGATCCGTGTCCTTGCGGTTCGGGCAAGAAGTACAAGCACTGTCACGGCAAGTTGAGTTGAGCACAGCCGCGCTGCGATGAAAAACCTTTTCAATGAAAACGACATATCTCCCCGTTCAGATGACTTAGGCCAGCGCGTGCATACCTCCCGCCTCCTCGGCCGGGACAAATCGCTGGTGCTGCACGGTGGGGGCAATACCTCGGTCAAGATCGCGGCAAAGAACGCCTTCGGGGAAGACGAAGCGATTCTTTATGTCAAGGGCAGCGGCTGGGATCTCGAGAAGATAGAGGAAGAGGGATTTTCTCCCGTGCGGCTGGAACACCTGAAGCGGCTGGCCTGCCTGCCCGCATTGTCCGATCCGGCGATGGTAAATGAACTGGTGACGCACATGACGCGAGCCTCGGCGCCGGTGCCGTCGGTCGAGGCGATCCTGCATGCGATTCTGCCCCATCGGTATGTCGACCACACGCATGCCGATGCCGTGGTGACCGTCACCAACTCGGTGGACGGAGAGCGGCGGGTGCGGGAGATTTTCGGCGAATCCGTGGTGGTGATTCCTTATGTGATGCCGGGCTTCGACCTGGCCCGCCTGTGCGCCGACCGGTTTTCGCGGCAGGCCGGGCCGCAAACGATAGGCATGGTGCTCCTCAACCACGGCATTTTTTCCTTCGGTGCCACGGCCAGGGAGTCCTATGAGCGCATGATCAGCCTCGTGAGCCGTGCCGAGGAATACCTCAAGCATCGGAAAGCTTGGGATATCGAATGGCCGGCGGCGACATTGCCGGCAGCGGGTGCCGGCCTCGATCTGGCGCGTCTGCGCAAGGACATTTCGGACGCTGCCGGGTTTCCGGTGGTCGTGGTGCGGCATGCGGATGCGCGGTCGCTGTCCTTTGCGCGGCGTCCGGATGTCGCCACGATCGCCCAGCAGGGACCGGCGACGCCGGACCATGTGATCCGCACCAAGCGTCTGCCCATGCTCGGGCGCGATGTGCGGGCCTACGCGGAGGCTTACCGCGCCTACTTTGCGGCGCACGAGCCGTTGGCGAAGGAACGCAAGACCATGCTGGACCCGGTGCCGCGCGTGGTGCTCGATCGGGAATTGGGCATGTGCGCGGTGGGACGCTCGGCCAAGGATGCCGCAATCGTGGCGGAGATCTATTCGCACACGATGGAGATCGTCGCCCGCGCCACGGCGCTCGGCGGCTATCGGGCTTTGCCGGCGCAGGACATCTTCGACGTCGAATACTGGGATCTCGAACAGGCCAAGTTGCGCAAGGCCGGCAAGCCGGCCGCGTTTGCCGGCGAAGTGGCATTGGTGACCGGCGCCGCCTCGGGCATCGGCAAGGCCTGCGTCGATGCCCTGCTGGCGCGCGGCGCGGCGGTGGTGGGGCTTGACCTGAATCCGGCGATTGCCTCGCTTTACCCGCGGCCCGATTTCCTCGGCCTCGAATGCGACGTCGCCTGCGAAGAGCAATTGAAAAACGCCCTGTCGCACACCGCGGAGGCCTTCGGCGGACTCGACATGCTGGTGTTGAACGCCGGCATCTTTCCCGGCGGCTGCCGCATCGATGCGTTGAAGACGGATGAGTGGCGCAAGGTCATGCAGATCAACCTCGATGCCAATCTGGTGCTGATGCGCGAAGCGCATCCCTTCCTAAAACTGGCGCCGCGCGGTGGCCGCGTGGTCATCATCGGCTCGAAGAACGTACCCGCGCCGGGCCCCGGTGCGGCAGCCTATTCGGCATCGAAGGCCGCCTTGAACCAGCTGGCGCGCGTGGCGGCGCTCGAATGGGGCGGCGACAACATCCGCATCAACTCGCTGCATCCCAACGCCGTCTTCGACACCGGCATCTGGACCGAATCAGTGCTGGCATCGCGCGCCAAGCACTACGGCCTCACTGTTGAGGCCTACAAGAAGAACAACCTGCTCAAGACCGAAGTCACCAGCCGCGACGTGGCTGAACTGGCGGCGGAAATGTGCGGGAATCTGTTCGCCAAGACCACGGGAGCCCAGCTTCCCGTGGATGGCGGCAACGACCGGGTGATTTGACGCATGAATTCACTCAGTAACGCGATGTGCAACTTATTGACGGGTAACCCCGTTGCTGATGAAAATAAGGAGGGCAAGGATGCAGACGTAACATCGGTTGTGTCACCAACACGCCGTTACGGAGGAAACAGCCATGTCCATCGGTTCCGTGGCGTGCTGCTGACCAATGACAAAGTCGTCATTTCCGACATTGCCTTGGTTGTGGCCAATGTCGATGAACGTGATGCCATCGGCGATCTCTTGCTGGATGATATTTCCGGCTTGCTGCTGGGAGATAAGGGGTTCATCCGACCGATTCTCAAAGAAGATCTTGCGCAACAGGCGATCGACTTACAGACGCCGCTGCGGGACAATATGCGGGAGACACGTTCCAAGGGCTTTCGGAACTGGATGATGGCTCAGCGCCACCTCGTCGAAACCGTGATCGGTCAATTGGCCGAGCGCTTCGCTATCGAGGCCAATCGAGCACGGGATTTGTGGCATCTGTTGTCCAGACTTTATCGAAAGGTCGCCGCTCATACGCTCTGCATTCTGATCAATCGATCTCTCGGTCGTCCCGACCTGGCGTTCGATGGCTTGGTGGTCGCTTGAAAGTTGCACATCGCGTTAGGACAAAGAAAATGCAAGAAGAAATCTTCATCTCGCTCCAAGTTATGAAGCGTCAACGCGGCCTTAAACTGATCGAGTGGCTAATCATTGTGGCCGTCCTCGGTATCTTGGCAACCGCAATATTTCCAGTCTATAAGACTTATACGATCCGACCAAAGTTTGCGGATGTGATGAAAGTTCTTGCGCCTTATAAAGCCGCCATTGAGACGTGCGCGAAAATTGGATCCTGTGTCGTTGATGGCAAGTTGGCCGGGCTTGGCGTTGGAACGCAGGGCGTGCCCCCCTCGATTTCGACGACCTACTTGGCAAGGGTGACAGTTTCGCCGAATGGCGTGATCACGGCTACTGCAAATAAAGTGGAAGGCTTGGCCGGGGAAACCTTTATCCTGACCCCGACCTTGTCCAATAACGCTCAAATCACCTGGACTGTCAGCGGCACCTGCAAGACCCGCGAGGCGGGCGCAATTTGCTGACCGGCCGCGCGGGTCAGTATTTTTCGCGCAGATAAATGAAAATGCTCTTGTTGATGCCGAAGGTGATGCGGGCATTGGGATCCCTGACAAAGCCGGCCGCGCCGCACCAGTTGCCGCGCAGCCACGACTTGATGGCGCCGGTAGTGGCTGGTGCTGACGGCGACCAGGTGACGCAGGAGGCATCGGCCGTCGTGCTACCCAGGTTAACTGCCATATCGGCGCTGCCTGTGGCCGACGGCGAAGGCTTGGTGAAAATCATGGTACCGACGCCATTCGTCAGCGCAGTGGTGACCGGTCGGTGGGATGCGCCGAAATTGGCGCTGGTCAGCGGCGTTTTCTGATTGCCGAGGGAAATGTTGGCCTGCGCGATGGTGGTGCAGCTATCCAGCGTGTTCACAACAAATTGCGCGGGTGCTACGCCCAGATACAGCACCCTTACGGGTACGCGCACATCCAGCATTTCCGAACTCGTGGCGCCGTCCAGTTGCAGGATGCCGAAACGCATCTTGGTCGGGTTGCCCGTCAGCAACTGCTTGGCATCGCAGTCGTTATTGGTGGCACAGTCCGTGCTGGTGCTGGCGTTTATGTTGCGGTTGGCGATGACGGCGTTGCCATCGACCATTCTTACGCCTAGCGTCAACGTATCGAAAGGCCCGCCCGCATTCGGCAATGTCGATGTAATCGTGGCCGGGCTGGTGGTATCCAGTGCCACTGGCGTATCCGGCCGCGAAAACACCGCCGCGCCGGTACTTAGGATGTACTGGCCGGCGACCCAGTTGGTGGCGGGCAATCCGCTGATGCGGCTGGCCATGTCAATGCCCGGGAAGGTGCCTTCTTCGGCGACCAACACCGGTGTCGGCACCGGCGCGTAGGGCGGCGTCGCGGTGGTGTATTTCTGCGTTCTGACATCGCTGGTGTTGCGTGCCTCGAGCGTGTAGGCGATGCCAAACGGCTGTCCCATGTAGGTGAAGCCGTTGCAAGCCGCCGTGACGCTGCCCACGGTCAGGGTAAAGTGATCCGGAATAAATCTGCCGAGCGGGCCGAGCGGGGTGCTGCCGATATTGCAGCCATATCGGCCATTGCCGTCGATCGTGTTCGAGGCGCTGTTGAAGACGCAGTCGCCATTGACGCCGTGGTCTATCCCCCCATACACGCCGGTGTGCTGATCCTGGTTGAAGAAGGCCGAATCGATCACCGCGTTGGTCAGGAAATTAATCGTGCCGACATCCTGGTACTGGAATGTTCCGGAAGCGCTGGTGCCGGTGCCCGCGTTGAAGTTTCCGGTCAGGCTACCGGACACGATGGCAGTGTTGTTTTGATCCCTGATATTTGCCAGGGTCGGATCCTTGACTGGAATGCTCCAGACATAGCCAGAAGTCACGCCGGCGTTGACGGTCAGGTTGAAGTCGGCGCCCGCAGCCAATGTGGTTGGTGGGGATGGGGTTCCTTGGGGATTCGTTATGTTCGATGAGGTGCTCAACGTCAGCACTTGCGGACGGATCACGAAATTATCCGAGGAACAATACACATTGCCGCCGAAGCGTATGCGTACCTTGGCGTTGAGTGCGGCGTAGGGGTAATTGAAGGTGAAGGCATGACGGCCGTTGTCGCCAGGAGACGTGAAGGTGTATGCAGTGGCATTCGTCAGTCCAACATTCGTGTCGGTGCAATTGCCGCTGGCTGCGGTGGGGTCCACCAGGTCGACCGTGACTTCGCCGGTAAATCCGGTATTGATTGCCCCCGCAGTGACGGCCAGCACGTCCAGCGAAAAGTCGATTCCGCTGAGTTTGGTGAAGATCGGTGTCGCCCGCGCTGCCCCGGTTTGCACTGCATCGAAGGTGACCGTGGAAAAAACCATCTGACAGGATGCCGTCGCGCCGATGAAGCAGGTGGTCGGATTGATTGCAATCGGTGTTGTCGCCGATCCACCCAGGGTCACCGTGCCGGATGCCGCCTTGGTCAGGGTGAGCGTGGTTTGTCCGCCGGTAAAGGTGATCGGGTCGGTAGACCATGTGACGTCGGCAATCGTGCTGAGATCGAAGGTGACACTGCTCAGATACAGGGTCGAACAGGAGGTGTCGGCGCAGGCCTTGATGGTGATCGATTCGGCAATGCCGGGAAAACCGCTGCCGTCGTGCACGATCTCGATGTGGTCCAGCGCAATGGTGCTCTGGCTGTTCGAGCAGACCGACAGATTGGCGATTTCATGGATATTGGTTGCCGCCCCCGTGGCGCCGGCAATGGACAAAAACCAGTTGGTGGGGACTTCCGACTGGCCCGGCTGCGTTTTGGCATCGAATGGCGGTACCAGATAGACATAGCCGCCACCCTGCATCAAGTCCCTTTCCACCGAGGTGTAGGCATGCACCGCATCGGAATGGTCGATGATGATCCGGTACTTATAGCCGGGTCCAAGGGTGGCCAGGTGGGTTTGCGTGGCAAAGTCGAGGTCTATTCCCTTGCCGCCGGGTGATGAGCCGGTGCCGGTCAGATAGGAATAACCGGTGTAGCCGGTGCCGGATCCCCGCACACCGACCGATTGGGGGGTGAATCCGGGGGCCGCGCCGCCGGTTCGTCCCTCGGTGTTGTTGGAATAGTTTCCCCATTCGTCGATACCGACGCCCAGCCAGCCGCCGACGAAACCCGGATGGGTGGTATCCCCGCCCTGGTCGGTGCGTTTCGGCGCATAGCCCAGCGAACCGCCAAATGCGCCGGCCACAGGCGCTTGCGCCGCATCCGACAGGATGACGCCGATGCCGTCTGCGCCGGTGGCAGTGCCGCCATAGGCGTAATGCAGGAATTCGACGATCACCTTGTTGCCAAAAGCCGGGAATAGCCGTTGCAGCGTGGCATAGGTCGAAGCCACCGTGGTCGCGTTGGTCATGCGCAGGCGATTGGCCGTAGCGATCGGATTGCCGAAGGTGCCGCCTTCGTTGCCCACCGACCAGTTGGTGAGATCGGCGAAGTTGTCGGTATAACAAACCAGCGGCGTGATGTTGAAACTGACGCTGGTGTCGCCGGTCAATCCGGGAGCGCTGGCGGTCAGTGTGTAACCGTTGCCCGCGACGTTGATCGACAGGTTGCTGAAAGTCGCCACGCCGCCTACGGCGGCAACCGACAAGCTGCCGCTCAGTACCCCGCCCGGCCCGGCGTTGTTGCCGATGGCCACGGTGACGGTATCGGTGCTGGTCGTCACCAGGTTGTTTGAGGCATCGCGAATCTGCACGGTGACCGCCGGGGTGATGGCCGAAGCCGCCGACGTATTGCTGGGCTGCTGGAAGAAGGCGAGCTTGGTCGCGCTGGTGATATTGAAAGCCGTGCTGGTGGCGCCGGTCAAGCCGCTTGAAGTGGCCACCAGGGTATAGCCGGCGCCGATGCTGTTGATCGACAGGTTGCTGAAGGTGACCACACCGTTGACTGCGGCGACCGAGGTGGTGCCGGCCAGGGTGCCGCTACCCGGATTGGTGCCGATCGCCAAAGTGACGATCGCGGAACTGGTCGTCACCACGGCGCCGCTTGAGTCCCGAATTTCCAGTTTGATCGCCGGGCTGATCGCCACATTGGGCGCCGCGTTGCTCGGCTGGACAGTGAACACGACTTGGGTGGCGGGCAGCGCGGTGACGTTGAAAGCCGAGCTGGTGTCCGTGGTCAAGGACGGGGTGGAAGCGGCGGTCAAGGTACAGCCCGTGCCCACCGCGCTGATTGTCAGATTGCTGAAGGTGGCCACACCGCCGACCGCGGCAAGCGAGGTGGTTCCGCCGAGCGTGCCGCCGCAGACATTCTTGGTCAGGGTGACCGTTCTGGTGTCTGATGTCACCAGGTTGCCGTCCGCATCCTGAATTTGCACCGTGACTGCCGGGCTGATCGCCGTCCCGACTGTCGTATTGCTGGGTTGTTGATAGAAGGCCAGCTTGCTGGCGGCGCCGGCCGTGATATTGAAGGTGTTGCTGGTGGCGCCAGTCAATCCGCTGGACGTGGCAGCGAGCGTATAACCGGTGCCGACGTTGTTGATCGACAGGTTGCTGAAGGTCGCCACGCCGCCGACCGCATTCACCGTCACCGTGCCGCTCAGTGTTCCACCGCCCGGATTGGTGCCGATGGCCAGTGTCACCGCAGCCGTGCTTGAGGTGACTAGAGTGCCGGCGGCATCCTGGATTTGCACCGTCACGGCCGGGGCGATCGTGGCGCCGGCGACCGTATTGCCGGGTTGTTGCGCGAAGGCCAGCTTGGTTGCGACCAGCGCATAGGTGATCTTGATCTGTCCCGCCGCGCCACTGCCGCCGTTGCGGTTGGTGGCGGTCAGGGCATAGCCGCCGCAACCGCCGCCGCCTGCCACTGAGGCGGCGTTGGTGCAGGCGCCGGAGGTGGTTCTGGCGGCGGCGCCGCTGCCGCCGCCGACTGGCGTGCCGGCGCCGGCCGTATTTCCGCTCGCGTTGCCGCCCGCCCCGGTGCTGCCCGCGCCGCCGCCGCCCGCGCCGCCGATACCTGCCGGCTGGGTGGCGCCTACGCCGTCAGAGCCGTTGCCGCCAGCCCTGACGATATCGCCAATGCCTCCTGTCGTAGAGCCCGTACCCCCATTCGCCGTACCCCCATTCACCGTCCCCGATGTGCCGCCCGCGCCGCCCTTGGCGACGACGACGGCGGTCAGGGGTGAGGGGGTCGAGAAGGTCGAATCGCCGCCAGCGGGGCCGGCGCCTGCGCCGCCTGTGCCGCCTCCCCCGACAACGTAGGGGTAACCGGTGCCGGGCACCACCGTGACCAGTTTCTTGGCGTACTGGCCGCCGCCGCCGCCGCCGCCCTTGGCCGGATTGCCGGTCGCGCTGCCGCCGGCGCCGCCGCCGCCCCAGACTTCCACCGTCACCGCGGTAACCCCCGGCGGTGCCGTCCAGGTTCCTGAAGTACCAAAGGTACTGGTGGCTCCTAGGATATCGAATGCGCCGCTGGTTGCCCCGGTCAGTCCGCCGGAGGTTGCCGTTAGCGTATAGCCGGTGCCCAGACTGTCGATCGACAGGTCGCTGAAGGTGGCGACACCGGATACCGCATTGACTGTCAGCGTGCCACTGAGTGTGCCGCTGCCCGGATTGGCGCCGAGCGCCAGAGTCACCGCAGCCGTACTGGAAGTGACCAGGTTGTTTGAACTATCCCGGATTTCCACCGTGACTGGCGGGTCGATCGCCGTGTTGGGCGCCGAATCGCTTGGCTGGGTGCCAAAAGCCAGTTGGCTGGCCGGCAGCGTGATGTTGAAAGCAACGCTGGTATCCGGCGTCAAGACGGGCGAGGAGGTGGCGGTGAGGGTGCATGCCGTACCCGCCGCATTGATCGAAAGATTGCTGAAACTGGCTACCCCAGCCACCGCCGCAACGGACGTTGTGCCATTGAGCGTACCGCCACAGACATTCTTGGCCACGGTGACGGTTCGCGTGTCGGTCGCAATCAGGTTGTCGGTCGCGTCCAGAATTCTTACCGTGACCGGGGGATTGATGGTTACATTGACCTCCGTATTGCTGGGTTGCTGAAAGAAGCCGAGCTTGTTGGCCACACCCAGGATGCTGATGTTCTGCGTGACCTGCGGCGCGGGATTCCAGTTGCTGTCGCCGGCCTGATCGGCGGCGATGGTGCAGTTACCGGCGGCGGCCATCGTCACGGTGGTGCCGGCGATGGTACACACGCCCGGCGTCGTGGCAGAGTAGGCGATGGCCAGTCCTGACGTGGCCGTGGCAACCGGACTGAGCGAAAAAGTCCCGCCTGGCGTGAAGGTCTGCGACGCCTGCGCGCCGAAAGTGATGGTCTGGTTGACCTTGGTGGCGGCGACGTTGTTGGTGACCTGTGGCGCCGCGTTGTAATTGGTATCGCCAGGCTGGTTGTATTGCACGATGCACGTCCCGGTCGGGGCGATCACGGTGAAGGTGGTGCTGCTGTTGGTGCACACGGCCGGACTGCCGCTGGAATACGCGACAGCAAAGCCGGAACTGGCGGTTGCGGCGACGGTGAACTGGCTGTTGTAGGCGGCGCTCGCCGGTGCGGGCGTGGTGACACTGATGGTCTGGTCGGCCTTGGTGGCGGTGACGTTATTGGTGACTTGTGGCGCCGCATTCCAGTCGTTGGCGTCGCCGGCCTGGTCGTACTGCACGATGCAGGTCCCGGTCGGGGCGATCATGGTGAAGGTGGCGCCGCTGTTGGTGCACACGGCCGGACTGCCGCTGGAATACGCGACAGCAAAGCCGGAACTGGCGGTTGCGGCGACGGTGAACTGGCTGTTGTAGGCGGCGCTCGCCGGCGCGGGCGTGGTGACCGTGATGGTCTGGTTGGTTTTGTAGGTGATGATGATTTGCCCACCGGCACCTGCGCCGCCGCTCCTGGTGGCAACGTCGCCCGATCCGCCGCCGCCGCCGCCATAGCCCGAGGCCGGGGCAAAGCCATCCTGCCCCGTGTTTCCGCCATTCCCGCCGATGCCTCCCCCTGCCGGAGCGGCTGCCGCCGTCCGGGTAGACCATGTGGCGGGACCACTTGTACCATTCGCCGCTGTGCCTGCCGAGGAGCCGCCTGGCCCGCCTCGCCCTGTGCCGTTATTGCGTCCTGTGCCGCCGTTGCCGCCGGAAAATGTTCCAGCGCCGCCGGTGCCTCTGACTCCCCCGTTGCCGCCCACCGGAGCCGCGCCGCCCGTACCGCCATTCGCCGATACGGCACCGAAAGAGGTATTGCCGCCGTTGCCGCCGTTATTTCCCGCGACCGGTGTACCACCCACCCCGACAGAATATGCAACGCTCCCGGATACGGCGATGGTTGCGGTTGAATAGCCGCCGCCGCCGCCACCACCACCGCCGTCCGAGGCTGTCGGGTTGCCGCCGCCGGCCCCACCGCCGCCCCAGACTTGCACCGTCACCGAGGTCACGTTCGCCGGCACTGACCAATTTCCCGATCCGGACGTAATCGTCACGGTCGTTGCCTGCGCAGGGGATATCGCGAAAAGCAGCATTATCAGGAGGAGGCAATGGAAACCGCCGCGCATTTCAGACGCGTTCCGAGCAAATGTAGAGAGGATGGAGCCAAGTTTCATCATCGATACCACTATTGCCTATCTTGATCGCCAAGTGATTATAGGTCGCGCCTGCCTGTCCTAGAACGCCACGTCCAGCCGGCGTTCGATGTAGAAGCTATTTGGTGCTGTAGGCCCCATACTGGTATTGGGGCAGGTTCCGGCAACGGGCTGGTTGCAGGCGGTGGCGGTAACGGTAAATATGATCGGGGCGCCAAGTCCGCGGGGATCGACAGTTGCCACGCAGGTTACAGTCACAGTGAATCCTGTCAGGGTGGCGGCTGTGACTGGAAACGAAAATGACGTTGGACTGGCAGGACACCCCCGGGTATTGGGGTCGACGGAAGCATGACCGAAATTGTATGCCGGTGTGGCTTGCACCTGAAAAACGCCCCATTCGATACCGGAACGCGCCGCCTGATACGCGCGCGATCCCTGTACATCCAGCGCCGAACCGATTTGCTGGGTGGTCGACACGGTGACCATGAATGCGCCCAGCGCTGCCAACACTACCAGGATGAAAATCGCCGAAACGATAGTGAAGCCGTTTTGCCGGGGAAATTTCATGGCGTGTTATCCACGTGAATCTCACGAAACAGGGTGACGCTTTCGTTGCTGTTCGGATCGGTCAGGGTAATGGTGATACTCAGCAACCCCGCAAAAAAACTAACCCCCGTGCAGGTGACATGGGTGGCCAGCAATGCCGAGGTTCCGCTTGGCACCGTTGCCAGGCTGGCATTGAACCCGTAATTCCAATAGCGGGTTAAGTCGCCCGAACTCACTGTCGGACAAGCATAGGTTACGGCCTTGACGCCCCCTGGAACCACCTGGAAGCTGTTGTAGGGCGGGTGCATCCCCGCCATCCAGGCGCCGAAGGGATTGGATACCAGCGTGACTACCTGGTTGGCCGAGTCTACTGTTGAGACTTTCGCCCGATTGCAATTCACGCAGGGATCGGCATTGACGTAGGCATCGGCTGGCGCATTTCCCGGACCGAGGTTGTAAATCACAATGTAATCGCCTGCCGCGATGGCGGGGTTGCTCGGCATCATGCCAAGCACATCGAAGGTCTTGATGCTGGTTGACGTGAAGCTGAGAGAATTGCCGCCTGCGCTTGAGCCATCAGTGGTTGCATCCCTGTAGCGTCCGCCGCCACTGGTCAGGATGAACTCTATGTAGCAGGTTACGCCGGGTTGGGAGTCGCAAGAACCGGAATTTCCAGACGAGTCTCCCACCCGCAGGCTGTTGGGTACGGCAAGGTGTACTTCGCGCGCCATGCGGCGCACGACGACATCGGCGGCATCGGTCAGTTCGGCGCGGCGCACGCTGTCCACATAGCCTTGCACCGGCTTGGTAATGAACACCGCGACGATTCCGGCAAGAATGCCGGTGATGACAATCACCATCACCGCTTCGAGCAGGGTGAAGCCGGCACTGTGCCGAGGGGTTCCGGGAATGGAGAATGACTTCGACATGATCAGAAGTTCGGCTGGTAACGGGTGCGATAGCCTTCGATTGCCAGGCTGTCGCCGCCGTGGCTCACGGTGACGGTAATACGCAGCGCGTTCATAGTCGCCGGGGTCGAATTCGAGACGATGTCGTTGAGATTCTCGGCGGCGATTTCGATGCTGGCGCTGTAGCCTGCCGGTGCCGTGGATGTGCCGGTGATATTCGTTATCGGGCTGGCGAGCACTGGGACAAGGTAATAATCATTGACATTGTTGAAAGGGGTCGTCGCGTTGATGCGAGTTTCTGTTCCTTCCGGGCCCATCGCTTCCGACGTTGTCGCGCAACCGGCAGGAGATGATGCCGTAGCGGCATTGGCGTCGGTCGGATCGCAGTAGGTAAATGATTTTGTCTGCACTTCTTCCAGCAGCGCCTCGGCGATGGCCAACATCTGCTTGCGGATCATCGGGTCGCCGCTATGCATCACCGTGATGTTGAGTACTGTCAGCACACCAGCCAGCGCCACGCTGACGATGACGATGAAGACAACCAGCTCGATCAGCGTCATGCCGTGCTGTGTTTGCCGTCGCATCGAGGTTCGCTCAATGGACATAGCCGGTTTCAGCTTCAACGGTGAACGTCCATGTGCCGCCACCCGCGGCGGTGCCGTCGACGGTGTAGGTGCCTGCCCCGGAGGCCGGCCGGCCCTGCGCATCGAACAGTATCGTTCCGGCTGTCAGCGTGACGTTGTTGGGATGGCATACCTTGTTGGTCTCGCCGCCGCTGCATTTGCCGTCGGGGGCAGGCAGTGTCAACTGCCGGGCGTAGGGGCAGTTTCCCGCGTGGTTTTCGGGTATGACCGACTCGATTGTCAGCGTCGCGTCGTCGCCGCTGATCACGACGCAAGCATAACGTCGTTGCGCCACCGCCGTTTTTCTCGCAAACTCGATCGCCGCCTTGACCTTGTCGCGATAACCTACCTCGTTGAACCCGCTCAGCAAACTGAATCTCGGCACCACGACGACCGCCAATATGCCGATGACAATCATCATGACGACCAATTCGACGAGCGTAAAACCTCGTTGGATTTGAATTGGCAGAGAAAGGGGAGAGGAGATAGGCTTGTTTCTCAAACCGGCTCCTTGACTGGAACAATGATGGCAGGGGCGGCTTTGGGCATTTGAGCTTTGGTTTTTTCTGTGGAGGAGAGCAGCATTTTAATTCTCTCTTCGGCCTTGACCAGAAGCACTGGGTTGTCCCGGTAGGCCAGCAACATGAAACGCCTGTTGGCGTCCAGTTCCTGCAACAGCCGATAGTTTTGTGCCGCCGCCATGTTCAATCTCCTGCCTGAACCTTGCGTAGTTCCTCGATATCGATTTGATGCTTGCTGCGCCCGGTACCGGTTTTCATGACGAGCAGATGCTCGATTGTCAGTCGCTGATAACCGTGCAGAGCGACGGCCAATCCACCGACGACGACATAATCGATCTTGGCATCGCAGAGCATCTTGATCAGTTCAAACATGCTCATGGTTTCGTCTCGTCAATGAATGCTCGGCTTGTTTCAGTTCAGGTAAAGCCTTGGAGGCCGGAATCAGGCATTAGTTTTCACTGAATACAGTTTAGCAGAGCACGTGAATATTGCGTTTTCCGGCCCGACTTGATGATAGAGTAGCCCCAATTGAATCCGTGTCGGAGTGACATATGCCACACTTGCCACACTTCAACAATTACCTCATCAACCGGATACTGTTTCCCGGCTCGGCCTTGGTGGCCTATTTCGGCGGCTTGGTGGCCTAGGGTTAGACGACTTCCGGCGGACGGAGCCAGGGTATGGGATCGGGCGTCAAAATATTCGCCGCAGTTCTTGCACTTCAACTGGTTTGCGTCGAGCCAACGCCTGCCGTTGTCGGTAGCGCGGAACTGGAACGGCACGCATTGGCCGCACCGGCTTCGGTGGAAGGCTCGGTTCCTACGCTGGCCGCCTATCTGGCGAGCAACGCGAAAACGGATGGCGACAAGGCCTGGATGATCTTCCGCTGGATCGCCGACCGCATCAGCTACGATATCGATGCTTATCTGGCCGGGCGCACGCGCGACCTGAACGTCAGCTCGGCGCAGGTGCTGGCCAGGCGCAGCAGCATTTGCGACGGCTATGCGGTTTTGTTCCGCGATCTGGCGCAGCAAGCCGGACTGGATGCGATCAAGTTGTCCGGCTATGCCAAGGCTTACGGCGTTCCGGCGAACACGGTGTTCACCGCCGAGAACCACGCCTGGAACCTGGTGCGCATCGATGGGCGGTGGCACATCGTCGATCCCACCTGGGGGGCTGGCTACGTGATCAGCGACCGCTACAAGAAGAAGCTCGACCCCCTGTATTTCTTTTCCGATCCGCATCAAATCAAATTCACCCATTGGTCGAGCGATGCCAACTGGCGCAGCGTGGCGGTGGCCGGGATTTCCAAAGCCGATTTTGAAGCCATGCCGCAGGTCGATCCCGGCTTGTTCCATGCCGGCGTGCGCGGCGAAGCGCTCAGCGCTGCCGCGAAGACGCCCGGGTTCCGCGAGTTCGTGCATGTCTTCGAGCAGAATCACCAGGACCTGGTCTTGCTGGAAGCCCCGCTGGTTGCGTATCTGCAGGCTGGCGTCCACTACCGCTTGCGCTACCGCAGCGACGCCTTCGAGGAAATCATCGCCATCCACGATGGCAAATGGGAGCGCTTGACCCGCGTGGGGAACATATTCGAGGCGGATATCCAGCCAGGACCGGGTTCCATATTGATCACCGGCCGGCCCAAATCCAGCGGCAGGCCGACCAGCCTGTTTGAATATACGGTCGAATGACCAGCCGTTTCAGGCGGCCCCAAACGTCGCGACCATCCTGCCGGACGAAACGCTGCACGTTGCGCAAACTCTGCATCGATGCGCATACCGCCGTCATTACCACGGTGCACGCGCCGAAAGTCGATGACATGGCGCTGCTCGAAGCGTTAAAATCCGACGCCTTTGACGTTGGCAGCTGGGCTCGGAGCGGACCAAGGCCTTGCGCCGAGTGCGCCGCGCGCAACGGCGTCGAACCATTTACCGTTGAGAAAGCATCATGAACCAGAACATCAATCGGCTCCGCCTGGGCGTTCCCAAGGGCAGTCTGCAGGAAACCACCCAGAAACTTTTCCAGCGCGCCGGCTATGACCTGCGCATTTCCGGCCGCTCCTACTACCCGGACATCGACGACCCGGAAATCGAATGCATCCTGATCCGGCCCCAGGAGATGGCCCGCTACGTCGGACAGGGCGTCCTCGACTGCGCCATCACCGGCCTGGACTGGATCATGGAGTGCGGCGCCGATGTCGCGGAGCTGGCCGACCTCAGGGCGCCGTGGCCAAATTACGGCACGGTGCGCTGGGTGATGGCGGCTAAGGAGGACTCACTGTATGGCGACGTGCATGACTTGGAAGGCGGCCGCATCGCCACCGAAGCGGTGGGCATGACCAAACGCTTTTTGGCGCAGCATCAGGTGAATGCCCACGTCGAATTCTCCTGGGGCGCCACCGAGGTCAAGCCGCCCATTCTGGCCGATGCGATCGTCGATGTTTCCGAGACGGGTTCCTCATTGCGCGCCAACAATCTCAAGATCCTGCATGTGGTGTTGGAGAGTACCCCGCGCTTCATCGCCTGCCGCGAAGCGCTCAAGCAGGACTGGAAGGCGGCCAAGATCGAGCGCCTGTTGATGATGCTGAAGGGCGCGATTGCCGCAGCGACCCGCGTGCTGCTGTCGATGAACGTGCCCAAGGCGAGCGTCGATCAAGTGCTGAAGATACTCCCGGCACTGGCGACGCCGACGGTGTCCACGCTGGCGGACCAGGATTGGGTGGAACTTAGCACGGTGGTCGAGGAGAAGCATGTGCGGGAACTGATTCCCCGGCTGTATAGCGCGGGCGCGCGCGGCATCATCGAGCTGCCGATCAACAAGATTGTCGAATAGTAATATTTGGGGAAGTGGCGATCGACTGCCCAGACCTTCCCGCGTTACCTCAGTGGTAGCCTTCGGCCACCGCCAGCATTTTCTCGTTGCGCTTTTTTCTGGCTTCGTCCGGGGTCAGCCCTATCAGAGACTCGGGCGGTAGCGGTACATCCCAATGCTGCTGGAACAGGTCGATGTCCTCGCCGGTATCCATGTGTGCCCGGTATATCTTGTTTTGATAGGTGGGTGCGTTGGGCAGAGCGACGAGCTCCACCGACTTGATGATCATTTTCTGCTCCGTAATGTGGGGATGGATTTTGTGGGGAACTGGCAAAATAGTGGCCCTTTTCCCGCTGGCCCATTCCCCGGAACAAAGCCGTGAATCCCCTTTTAGTCCGATTTTTGCACCAGACCCGAATACTGGGCGATAATTTAGCCATGGTTCTCAATAGGGGGTTCAAATGAGCACGGCCAATAAGAGAGAAAAACCCGCCACGCAGCGGGCAGCAAAGAAGATCGTGGCGAAAAGTCCAACATTGCGAAAACCAGCCGCGAGAAAGCCGGTGCAGAAGACCGGCCAAGTGCTGAACGAACTCAAGTCGCTCGCCAAGGAGCTGAACAAGGCGGCAAAAGGTCTGGGCAAGAGCTCGGCGGGCAATCCCAAAGAAGTATCGGCGATTCTCGGCAGCGTCGAGCGCATGACGGCGGACGCCGCCAACAAGTCCTTGCTTGAGGCCGAGAACGCAAAGCAGTTGGTGGTCGCGGCCCTCGACACCCTCGGCAAGGACTGGAGCCGCAAGGATCTTGATCTGGCCCTGCGCGGCATCAGCGGCCATTTGACCAACATCATCGTTGCCCAGGAATTCCAGGATCTCGCCGGACAGGCTTTGCGCAAGGCCATGAAGGCCTTGGTCGGCGCGATCATTGTCATCGAAGGCGGCGGTCCTACCGAAGAGCAACGCCTTTCGCAGAAGGAAGTCGATAGCCTGCTCAAGGAGCTGATGGCCTGAGAGGCAGACCCGCCGCGGTCTTAGGCGATCCGGTTCTGGCGATCCGGCTCAGGCGATCCTGTACAGGTGGCGGGGTACCCCTTCCTTGCGTTGTAGCGAGAAGCGTGTCTGGTTGACGTAGAAAACTTTCCAGACCGATTGGCTGGCGCCGCAGCGCGGACAATTCCAGGCAATGACCGCGTCCTGGCAGGCATGGCAGACGATGCTCGGCTGTCCCATGCCGCTGCCTAGGTACCAGTGATTGTCGCCGCAGCCGCAGACCAGATCGAACAGGCTCTCGGCTTTGCATCTGGAGCAGACAAACTTGCTGTTCAGGACATCGAAACCGGTGTTGTCGGGGTACCAGTACGCCAAATTGTTGCCAACCAGGCGCCAGTCATCCGGGGTTTTTCTTGACAAGGCTATGCTTCGGGGCTTTGCGCCATGATTCCGCAGCGGCGGTTCATGCCGAAGTGTTGATCACCGTGCCTGTCTTTTGTCCCTGCGTATTGACCACGGGTTTGGGTTGTTCCGGTGGCTGGGTCTTGTCTTGTTCGGCACGCTTCGCCTGGTCGGCTTGCATTGCCTGCTCCGCCTGCTGTTGCGGACGGGCCAGTTGAGAGGCAGCGCTGGTACTTGAGGTGACTGAATCGATAGCCATATTGGCTCCTTTCGGCAAATCCCTGCGACTTCGCTCTGGGATCGGCGACATATTACGCCTGTTGAAATCCGAATAACAATATCACGCGCCGAGATTCTTGCACCGGTTTTCGGCGCGGGCTAAAGAATTGCCGCATAGCTGCCGTTAACTTTTCACGTGAAATCAAGCTTCTCCAGAGCGGAAAATGAATTCGGCATGGGAGAGACGAAATGTTTCGTGGCTATATGGCTATCGACTCCGCAATTTCCAACATCGGCTTATTGAAAGTCAGCCCGGGGCATGACGACAAAGCCAAACAGGGCGGGCATAAACAGGATGGAAAGAAGAAACAGCCACCGGAAGAATCCGCAGGCCCGCATCCCATTCTGAACGAGCAGGGACAGACGACAGGGAAGCTGATCGATATTACCGCCTGAAATCTTGGCTTAACGGGTTTGCCAGGGGCGCTGGGACATGCCGGGCAGTTTGCCGGGGGCAGTTTCATTCCTTTATCATGAGCGATCGGGTAATATCACCAGCATGTTTATGGATTTCTTCCATGGCTGGCATGCCCATCCTTCCCCGGCTGGCGATGGTTCGCTTCGGCTCCTTGTGAGAAGGCAACCATGAACATTCAGAATCTTTGGTCATTCATCAGGGATATTGGGACGCAAAAAACTCCGCGGATCGTCGTCGTTTCAACGCTGCTGGGTGTGCTGCTGGTTTGGGCGATCGCCGTTTTTCTGGTATTGGACAAGCGCCAGTCGCTGCTGGAAGAAAGACGGCAGGTGCTGGGCAGGGTTGGCAGCGCGGTCACTTCGCAAGTCCAGCAGTATTTCAAGGTGATCCAGGTGTTCCTGGATGGCGTCGATCACTGGTGCGCCAGAAATCCGGACAGCGACCCGCGCTTTGACGAGGATTTCGCCCGCTTGCTGGCGTCGTTTTCCACCAATGTCCATCACCAGATCGACATACGTCTGTATGACGAGAACGGTGGCATATTTTTCCCGCCGTCGAAATCCGACATCCCGCTCGGCAATTTGGCGCAGAGCGACTTTTTCATTGCCGCTTCCACCCAGAAAGAGAGCGGGATATTCGTCGGCATGCCTTTTCTGACGCCGGTGATGAAGCGCTGGGTCATCCCCGTATCCTTTCCGTTGCACGCGAAACCGCATGGAATATCCGTCATATCCGCCGTGATCCCGTTGCACACCTTTGAAGAACTATTCGAGACCGTAAGGGACAAGCCCAACGGCTCCGTTACCATGCTGAGGCGGGACGGTATCGTGATGGCCAGAGCGCCCAGGATGGATGGCTTGGCCGGCAAATCCATCGCATCCGGGGCATTGATCAGCAATCTGATCAAAGAGAAATCGCGCGGCAGCGTCCTCAAGGTGGGCGATATCGATGGCAAAGAGCGACTGATCAACTATGAATCGATGCAGGATTTTCCGCTGATCACGGTGGTAACCGCCGATCTGGATGACATCCTGTTCCCCTCCTACCAATACACGGCCTTTGCCGGCGTGATCGCGCTTTCGCTCACGCTGTTCATGATCATCATGGCAATGCAGGCTTTGAGGCATCTCAGGCTGGTCGCCGACACCCACAGAAAGCTATCCAATGAGGCTGCCACCGATGCGCTGACGGGGGTCGCCAACCGCCGCAGCCTGCTGCGTTTTGCCGGAAACGAGGTGCTTCGGGCACAGCGTTATGGGCGTCCCTTGTCGCTGTTGATGCTGGACTTGGATCGTTTCAAGGAAGTCAATGATCATTATGGGCATCAATGGGGCGATGAAGTTCTCAAGCAAACTGCCGCAGTGATCCAGTCCCTGCTGCGCGGCGCCGACCTGCTCGGCCGTTACGGGGGCGAGGAGTTCACCGTCATCATGCCTGAAACGGCTGAAGCGGAAGCCGCCACTGTGGCCGAGCGGATCAGGGAAAAAATCGGCCAGATTTCACTCGACACCGGCAATGGCGAGATCGCCGTCAGGGTGAGCATTGGTGTGGCCTCATTGTTGCCGGAGGAGACAGAGGTTCAATCGCTGATCAACCGCGCCGATGCCGCGCTATATTCCGCCAAGCGGGAGGGGCGCGATCGCGTGGTCAGCTTTGCCGATCCTCACCGACTTTGAGAATTCGGATATAGTGCATTTCAAGAACTCGCCATGCTCCCAATCGCGGAGATGATGAGAACGCAAGGAGACCCTCCATGAAGAACAGCTTGCTGCCCCTCATTCTTGGTGCGATGCTCGCCGTCACCCCAGCCACCGCCTTTGCCGAAGACCTATCTCCGGGACTATGGGAAATCACGCTGGAAACCCGTGTTCCGAGTGCCGAGGGATATACTCTGGCACCCAACCGGATCACGCAATGCCTCACGGCCAGCGATGCGCGCGACCCCTCCGCAATGATCGGCCCGCTATCGACCCAGGGGGCAACGGGATGCGGCTACACCAGCAAGAGCTATACGGGCGGCAACTTCCGCTTTGCCATGGAATGCAAGGGTTCCTTCGAACTCAAGACGAGGGGAGACATCTCTTTCTCGGCCAACGGCATGAACGGCACCATTACCGCGACGGGCAACCTGGGCGGAAAGACGACCGAGTTTGAAAACAAGATTTCGGCGCGCAGGCTGGGAAACTGCTGACGCCCCGATTCAAAAAGTCCCCGGGTTGCTACCAGGGTTTTGACCTGGATTCGAACGAATCACATCGGACGACTTTGGACGCCATAGAAACAAAACCCCTCAACTGCGGGGTTCTGCAGAACTTCTCTGGACTTCCAAGGACATGTGGTTGGCGGAGAGGGTGGGATTCGAACCCACGGTAGGCTTCCCTACGCCTGATTTCGAGTCAGGTACAATCGACCACTCTGCCACCTCTCCGGCGGCGCGAATTGTAACACTTCTGACACCGAAGTCGGCTGTTTCACCACTGCTTGCATGGACATCAAGGGGAATCGCGGCATGCCCAGAGGCTTGGGGTTTGGCCTGTTACTCGTCATCGCTCTGGCTGGCTGCTCGCGTATCGAACCGCCGGAGCAACGCGGCGAGTTGGTGGTTGCGGTGCGCAACATGCCATCCTATTATCAAGTGGAAAACGGCAAGGCCAGCGGTTTTGACCGCGATCTGGCGGAGCTGTTTGCCGAAGACCTGGGCCTCAAGCTGCGCTTTCTAGTGGCACGCAATCCGGCCGAACTGCAGGCCATGGTGCTTGACGGGAAAGCGCATCTGGCCACCTCGATGGCCGTCCGGGGTCATGCCGATGGCCTACGTTATTCCGCACCCTTGCGGCAGGCGCGCCAGCTCCTGGTCGAACATGCGGACGATCCGCCGATTGAGTCCAAGGACGATCTGGCCGGGCTGACCATCGAAGCCCTGGCGGGCTCGCCGCAAGCCGACTTGCTGCAATCGATGAATACCGCCTCACCCAGCTTCAAACTGGTCTTGAAGAGCAACAGCAACGAGATTGAACTGCTCGAACAGGTCAATCTTCGGCGCAGCGAAATCGCCGCTAGCGATGACGATCAATTCAGCATCGCGCTGAATTTCTACCCGGACCTGAAGATCGCCTACTCTTTGCCTGGCAGTGTGCGTTATGCTTGGGCTTTCCCGCTCGTTGAGGACGGCACGCTGTTCGCCAAGGCGCAGGAGTTCCTCGAACGCATCCGTAAGAACGGCACCCTGGCGCGGATCATCGACCGCTATTTTGGCCACCTCGATCGCGTCAGCGACGCCGATATCGCCGACTTCCTCTACAGCATGCAGACCGTGCTGCCGCATTTCCGCGCCGATTTCATCGCCGCACAGCAGCTTACCGGTCTCGATTGGCGCTTGCTGGCTGCGCTGGCCTACCAGGAATCGCACTGGGACCCGCTCGCCACTTCGCCGACCGGTGTACGCGGGATGATGATGCTGACCGGCGATACGGCCGACCACCTGCGCGTCACCAATCGGCTCGATGCCAAGCAGAGCATCCTGGCCGGAGGCAAATACTTTGCCGACCTGATCGAGCAACTGCCTGCCGAGATCAAGCATCCGGACCGGATCTGGCTGGCGCTGGCCGCCTATAATCTTGGCATGGGCCACATGAATGGCGCGCGGGCGATTGCCAAGGGACTTAAGCGCGACCCGGATTCCTGGTACGAAATGAAACAGGTGCTGCCTTTACTGGCGCGCGAGAAATATTACAGACGGCTGAAAAGCGGCCGTGGGCGCGGCGGCGAGGCCGTCATCATGGTCGAAAACATCCGCACCTACTTCGACATACTCTCGCGCTTCGAGCATCCCCACACCGGGCTGCTTGCCCCCGAGTTCACATCGCGCTGATGCGTTCCATGCCGCCCATGTAGCCGCGCAGTGCCGCCGGGACGGTGACGCTGCCGTCGGCATTCTGATAGTTCTCCAGCACCGCCACCAGCGTGCGGCCGACCGCCAAGCCGGAACCATTGAGGGTGTGCAGCAGTTCTGGTTTACCCGTGTCGCCGCGAAAGCGTGCTTGCATGCGGCGCGCCTGGAACGACTCGAAGTTGGAGCAGGAGGAGATTTCCCGGTAGGTGTTCTGCGCCGGCAGCCACACCTCCAGATCGTAGGTCTTGGCCGACGAAAAGCCCATGTCTCCGGTGCATAGCGCCATCTTGCGGTAGGGTAGTTCCAGCTTCTGCAGGATCGCCTCGGCATGGCCGGTGAGCTGTTCCAGCGCTTCCCAGGAGGTTTCCGGCCGGACGATCTGCACCAGTTCCACTTTGTCGAACTGGTGCTGGCGGATCATGCCGCGCGTGTCCTTGCCGTAGGAACCCGCCTCTGAACGGAAGCAGGGTGTATGACAGACGAATTTCAGCGGCAGCTTTTCTGCGGCGACGATCTGGTCGCGGACGATGTTGGTGACAGGCACTTCGGCAGTGGGGATCAGGTAGAGCTTGGAGCCGTCGCTACGCGGCACCATGAACAGGTCCTCCTCGAACTTCGGCAACTGCCCGGTGCCGAACATGCTGTCTGGATTGACCAGGTAAGGCGCATAGACTTCGTTGTAGCCATGCTCGCCGCTATGCGTATCGAGCATGAACTGGGCCAACGCGCGGTGCAGCCGGGCAATTGCACCCTGCATCAGGGAGAAGCGGCTGCCGGAAATTTTCGTCGCGGTCTCGAAGTCGAGCCCGCCCAGCGCACTGCCGATGTCGACATGATCCCTGACGGTGAAATCGAAGGCGCGCGGCGTGCCCCAGCGCAGCACCTCGACGTTGCCGTGCTCGTCGCGGCCCACCGGCACGCTCTCGTGCGGCAGATTGGGTATTATCGAGACGAAGGCGTTGAAGCGTTCCAGCAATGCCGCCAGGCTGTCTTCGTCGGCCTTGAGCTGGTCGCCCAGACCTGCCACCTCGGCCATCGCCGCCGCGGCATCCTGGCCTTTGGCCTTGAGCATGCCGATCTGCTTGGACAGACTGTTGCGCTTCGCCTGTAACTCCTGGGTGCGGATCTGCAAAGCTTTGCGCTGCTCTTCAAGGGAACGGAAGCCGGCAGCGTCGAGCGTCACGCCGCGCGTGGCGAGGCGTGCGGCGACGGTATCGAGTTGGGTGCGCAGCAGATGGATATCCAGCATGACGTAGTCCTATTCTTTCTTTTTCGCCTGACGATCGAGTTCGCGCAGGTGCGCAAGTTTTTCGGAAATTTTCGCTTCCAGCCCGCGCGGCGTCGGCCGGTACCAGCCCGGCGGCGTCATGCCTTCGGGCAGATAGCTCTCGCCGGCAGCATAAGCGCCGGGTTCGTCGTGGGCATAACGGTATTCGCGGCCGAAGCCGAGTTCCTTCATCAACTTGGTCGGCGCGTTGCGCAAATGCTCCGGCACGGGCCGCGATCCGTCCCTGGCGATGAAGGCGCGCGCCGCATTATACGCGACATAGGCGGCATTCGATTTTGGCGCCACGGCCAGGTAGAGGATCGCCTCCGCCAGTGCCAACTCGCCTTCCGGCGAGCCGAGCCGTTCATACACGGCGCAGGCGTTCAGCGCGATCTCCAAAGCGCGCGGATCGGCCAGGCCGATATCCTCGCTCGCCATGCGCACCATGCGCCGTCCCATGTAGAGCGGATCGGCACCGCCGTCGAGCATGCGCACCAGCCAGTAGAGCGCGGCATCGGGATCTGAGCCGCGCACCGACTTGTGCAACGCCGATATCTGGTCATAGAAAGCATCGCCGCCCTTGTCGAAGCGGCGCAAATCGGAGGCCAGCGCCGCATCGAGGAAAGCGCTGTCTATGCGAGTCACGCCGGCTGTGGCCGCTGCTGTGCGCAACTGCTCCAGCACGTTGAGCAGACGCCGCGCATCGCCGTCGGCGTAGCCGATCAGTCTGTCGCGCGCATCCGTCTCGAACACCAAACCGGGCAGCGCCGCTGCCACGGCACGCTCGAACAACCGACGCAACTCCTCAGCGGTCAAACTCTTCAGCACATACACCGCCGCACGCGACAGCAGCGCCGAATTCACTTCGAAGGACGGGTTCTCGGTGGTCGCGCCGATGAAAGTCAGCGTGCCGCTCTCGACATAGGGCAGGAAGGCATCTTGTTGCGCTTTGTTGAAACGATGCACTTCGTCCACGAACAGGATCGTGCGTCGTCCCGACTGCACCCGCGCAAGTTCCGCCCGTTCCACAGCCGCGCGTATGTCCTTGACTCCGGAGAATACCGCGGAGAGCGCGATGAAGTCGGCCTCGAAGGCGTCCGCCATGAGCCGCGCCAGCGTCGTCTTGCCCACTCCCGGCGGCCCCCACAGAATCATCGAGTGCGGCGTACGCGACTCGAAAGCCAGGCGCAGCGGCTTGCCCGGACCGATCAGGTGCGACTGGCCGATTACCTCATCAATGCTGCGCGGGCGCAATTGCTCGGCTAGCGGCGCATTGGCAACGGCTGCGGCGGCATCACGCGGAAAGAGATCGCTCATAAATGGTTGGGCGGGCCGATTACGCCGCACCCGCCTTGGTTAGGCTGTTGCCGCATTATACGTTTCTGCGGATAGCAGAGCCGAGAGCGCCTGATTCTGTGTCGATGCGGAGAGGCCGCATTGAAGCTGCTTCGTGCACTCAAATGAGCCGCAGATGCCCAACTCGTTCCACCGGATCTGCGCGATAAAGTCGCGCAGATCCGGTGACCTCCACGTTAGCCCGCAGAGAGTGCGACCGCGATGTCTGGAAACGCCCGTAACAACTTACCGTCCATCGTTATCAGCTTCGTGCCCAATTTCATCGCTAGCGCGACAAACTCACAGTCATATGCTGAACATTCACTATCGCGCACCAGTTCCAAGATGCTGAGCGAGTCCACTTCGTATTCGGCTCCAGCGAGCAAATCTTCCGCCTCACACTGGAGAGTATGCGCTTGCTGGAACATCAGGCTTCCGCGCCTAAGGTACCCAGCCAGGATGTTTCGAAATTCACTTCGCCACAGAACCGGCGCAGCCCAATTGGGGTCGTGTTCGAATAGAGCCTCTGCGACCGCGGTGTACTCGCCGGGCAGATACAAATACGCCAGCACATTCGAGTCGACAACAATCATGGGCGTCCCTGCCTCTTCAGGGTGTCAATGTCGCGCACTCGAAACTTCGTTGCGCTCAACCCCGCCCGTAGCTGGCGCGCCCGCGCAAGCCGTTCGCTGGGAGCTATCTTGGTCGGCGTAAGCACGGTTTCAAGACACACAATTGCCTCGCTGTTGAGGCTGCGGCGGTGCGCCTCGGCGGCAACCTTCAGGCGCTCGTATACCTCGTCTGGAATGTTCTTCAACGTCAATGTAGTAGGCATCGCTTCCTCCAACCATAATGGAACCATAACGGTTCCAGTATACAGTCTGCCGCTCAGTTTGCCAATTTTGAATCGGCATTGACACTGTGCGATAAAGTCGCGCAGCGCTGGCGGCTTTTACGTTGGGCGTCCAGGAGTCTTGAAGATTTCGCATCAAAGCTAATCTAAGCTAAAAGCTGTGCGCTATGCTTGGCGTCGTGCAATTCACCAAGGAGATACCTCATGAGCAACGGAAATACTTATAAGGGCAGCTGCTTTTGTGGCGCGGTTCAGTTCACCGTGAGCGGTGAGCCAGCCGCAATGGGCTATTGCCACTGCGAGTCCTGTCGGCACTGGTCGGCCGGCCCGGTCAATGCCTTCATCGTATGGAAACCCGAGGCCGTGCAGGTCACACATGGAGTGGACAACATCGGTACCTACAACAAGACCCCACGGAGCTATCGTAAATGGTGCAAAACATGTGGAGGCCATCTCTTCACGGAGCATCCAAGCATGGGACTCACGAACGTGTATGCGGCGATCATCCCGGGATTTCCGTTCCACGCCGGCATTCATGTGCACTATCAAGAGACGGTGTTACGCATCAAGGACGGGGTGCCGAAGATGAAGGACGTCCCGAAGGAAATGGGTGGCTCTGGCATCAGCGTAGCGGAATAATTCTAATCGGCCGCTAATCGAAAAGCGCAATGACAAACGGGCTACCATTTCTGGTAACCCGTTGGTTTGTTGGTGGGCCTGCACAGATTTGAACTGTGGACCAAAGGATTATGAGTCCTCTGCTCTAACCAACTGAGCTACAGGCCCGGGCACTCCGTTGCCGGAGCGCGGAAAGTCATTCAGGTTTCCGAATCCAGGAAGCTCCGCAGTTTTTCCGAGCGCGATGGATGGCGCAATTTGCGCAGTGCCTTGGCTTCAATCTGGCGTATGCGCTCGCGCGTGACGTCGAACTGCTTGCCGACTTCCTCCAGCGTGTGATCGGTGTTCATCTCTATGCCGAAACGCATGCGCAACACCTTCGCTTCGCGCGGGGTGAGCGAGTCGAGAATCTCCTTGGTCACTTCGCGCAGGCCGGTGTACATCGCTGCGTCGGCAGGGGCGAGCGTGGCCGCGTCCTCGATGAAATCGCCAAGATGCGAATCGTCGTCGTCGCCGATCGGCGTTTCCATTGAAATCGGCTCTTTGCTGATCTTGAGGATTTTTCTGATTTTCTCCTCGGGCATCTCCATCTTCACCGCCAGCGTCGCCGGATCCGGTTCGGCGCCAGTCTCCTGAAGAATCTGCCGGGAAATGCGGTTCATTTTGTTGATGGTCTCGATCATGTGCACCGGAATACGGATGGTGCGCGCCTGGTCGGCGATCGAGCGCGTGATGGCCTGACGGATCCACCAGGTGGCGTAGGTCGAAAATTTGTAGCCGCGCCGGTATTCGAATTTGTCCACCGCCTTCATCAGGCCGATGTTGCCTTCCTGGATCAGGTCGAGGAACTGCAGGCCGCGGTTGGTGTATTTCTTGGCGATGGAGATGACCAGGCGCAGGTTGGCCTCGGTCATTTCGCGCTTGGCGCGG
>Ga0172380_10000868_pt1 | contig 54741 bp, 50 predicted proteins | sample Leawe162metaG_FD_119747 | JGI IMG/M metagenome (GOLD analysis project Ga0172380, IMG submission 119747) | Leachate microbial communities from a municipal landfill in Southern Ontario, Canada - Leachate well 162 metaG | ecosystem: Engineered > Solid waste > Landfill > Unclassified | place... | reverse complement strand
TCAGCGGTCGCGTGCGGCCGGGGGTGGACGTCCTCGACCTCGTGCAGCGCCTGCACCCGACGCCGGCGGTGTGCGGCTGGCCGGCCGAACGGGCGCGTGAGGTGATCGCCCGACACGAGACCTTCGACCGCGGCTGGTACGCGGGGCCGGTGGGATGGATGGACGGCGCCGGGGACGGCGAGTTCGCGGTGGGCCTGCGCTCGGCGGTGGTCCGCGGCTCCCAGGCGTGGCTCTTCGCCGGGAACGGCATCATGGGCGACTCCGTGCCCCAGTCGGAGCTCGACGAGGTCCAGCTGAAGTTCCGCCCCGTCGCCGAGGCGCTCGGCGCGTAGCCGCTCGCGGCCCAACGGCCGTCCAGTCCCGGGACATTCGCCCCTACGGTCACCGGCGCACCGTGCGTACCTTCGCTTCGGGAGGCCCACGATGAGGTGGCTCGTCGCCGCGTTGCTCGTCCTCGGTGCTCACTTCGCCGCCTCGTACCTCGTCCCGCTGGACCGGCCGAGCCAGGCGGCCTTCGGCGGGCTGCTGCGCTGGGCCTGGCCGTGGTCGGATGGTGACGGCGGGCCGCTCGGTCGAGTCACCGTGGGTTCCGGGGTGCCGTTCCCGGGACTGGTGATCGCGGGGACGGCGGCATTGCTGCTGCTCATGGCGGCGATGGGCGTGGCCGGCTGGTGGGTGCCGGGGAGCTGGTGGCGCGCGCTCGCCGTGGCCGGGGCCTCGCTGCTGGTCGTCCTCATGCTGCTCTTCATCGGGCCGACCAAGCTGCTGCCGATCGCGTTCGCGCTGCTGACCATCGCCGTCGCCACCGGGCGCCTCCGCCTCGCCGGCGTGTAGCGCGTCGGCGCCGGAGCGAGCCCCTCGCGACCGGAAGCACCGAGGCGGGATAAGATGAGCCGGATGGCCCAGCCCGCCGATCGCACCGTGCACGCTCTGCTCCAGTCGCTCGCCCGGAACGGCGTGCGGCACTTCGTCATCGCCCCGGGGTCGCGGAACACGCCAATCACCATCGCCGCCACCGCGCCGGGGTCGCCGTTCCGGGTGTGGCTGCACCTCGACGAGCGCTCCGCCGGGTACTTCGCGCTCGGGATCGCGCGTCAGACCGGCGAGCCAGTGGCGATCACCTGCACCTCCGGCACCGCTGTCGCGAACCTGCTGCCGGCCGCCGTCGAGGCTCGACTGTCGCGCGTCCCGCTGATCCTGGTGACCGCGGACCGCCCGCCCGAGGCGCGCGATGTCGGCGCGCCGCAGACGGTGGACCAGCTCGGAATCTTCTCCACCCACGTGAAGTGGGCCGTCGACTTCCCCGCCGCGGACGCCACCGCCCTCGCGGACCTCGAGCGCTACGCCGCCGCCGCAGGCGCGCGCGCGGCCGCCGTCGCGTGCGAGGCGCCGGCGGGTCCGGTGCACCTGAACATCCCGCTCCGCGAGCCGCTGGTGGACGCCGATTCGGAGCTGCTGGCCTTCGACCTCGGCACACCCGAGGTCGTGCGTGCGCCGGCCGCGCCGGCCGCGCCCGCCCGCAACGAGATCGCGCGCGTCTCGGGCCTCGTCAGCGGACGGCGTGGCGCAATCATCTGCGGCCCGGAGTCGGCGGGGCTGCCGGCCACCGCGATCACCTCGCTGGCCGCCATCCTTGGCTGGCCGGTGATCGCCGACCCGCTGTCGGGGCTGCGCGCCGGTCACCACCCCCTGGACGCCGTGATCGACCGTGCCGACGTGCTCGCGCGCGAGCAGGCGTTCACCGGCCCCGCCACGCCCGAGGTGGCGATCCGCTTCGGCGCGGCGCCCACCTCGAAGCCCCTGAACCAGTGGCTCGCGACGCTCTCGGGCACCACGCAGGTCATCGTCGACCCGGCGGCGGCTGCGTCCGGCGGGTGGCGCGATCCGGACCTGCGGTCGGCGCTCGCCGTCGCGGCCGATCCCGGCGCGTTCTGCTCCACGCTGCTCGAGGCGCTCGACGCCCGCTCCGTCGCCCGGCCGGAGTGGCTCTCTCTCTGGCGAGATGCCAACACGGCGGCGCGCGCCGCCCTGGACGAGGCGATGGCCGGGCTCGACGAGCCGTTCGAGGGCCAGGTGGTGGCCGACATCGCCGGCGCGCTGCCGGACGGGGGCACGCTGGTCGCCGGGAACTCCATGCCAGTGCGCGACATCGACTCGTTCTTCCCGAACATGGACCGGGCGGTGCGCATCGTCGGGACGCGCGGCGCGAGCGGCATCGATGGCGTCGTGTCCTCGGCGGTGGGGGCTGCGGCGGTGGCCGGGGACCCGGTCGCGCTGATGATCGGCGACCTCTCGTTCCTGCACGACCTCAACGGCCTGTGGCCGGTGCGCCGCCACGACCTGAGCCTGACCGTGGTGCTGGTGAACAACGACGGCGGCGGCATCTTCTCGTTCCTGCCGCAGCGCACCAGCATGCCCGCGCGCTTCGAGCAGTGGTGGGGCACGCCCCACGGCCTGGACCTGCGGCACGCCGTGGCGCTGCACGGAGGACGGCACGCATTCCTGGAGCCCGGGGCTGCGAGCGCGGCGATCGGTGACGCGCTGCAGCGGCCCGGCCTGGACGTGCTGGAGCTCCGCACCGACCGCGACCGCAACGTGGCGCTGCACCAGCAGGTCTGGGCACACGCGGCCGCGGCGGTCCGTCGCGCGGTGGTGGCGGCGCGGGCGTAGCGCCGTGCCCGACATCGACGTCGACGGGCTGAGCCTCCACGTCGAGCGCGAGGGCAACGGTCCTCCGGTGGTGCTGCTCCATGGCTTCACCGGCTCCGGCGGCTCGTGGCGCTCACTCGTGGATGTGCTCGCACCGGACTACACCACGCTCGCGATCGACCTCGTCGGGCACGGGGGCTCCGCGAGCCCGGCGGCGCTGGTCCGCTACCGGATGCCGCGTGCCGTCGACGATCTGGCGGCGGCGCTTCGGGCCTCGGGCTTCGAGCGCGCCGCATGGCTGGGCTACTCGCTCGGCGGGCGCACCGCCCTGCAGGTGGCGGTGCACCACCCGGAGGTCGTCTCGGCGCTGATCCTCGAGGGGGCGACGCCCGGGCTGGCCACGGCGGAGGAGCGCGCGGAGCGCGTGGCCGCCGACGAGGCACTGGCGCAGCGCCTGGAGCACGAGGGGCTGGAGGCGTTCGTCGACTTCTGGCAGTCGATCTCCCTGTGGGACAGCCAGCGGCACACGCTCAGCGGCCAGCAGCGCGCCGCGCTCCGTCGCGGGCGCCTCGGGCAGAACCCCCTCGGGCTCGCGAACTCGCTCAGGGGGATGGGCACCGGGGCGCAGGAGTGGGTGGGGGACCGCCTGTCCGGGGTGGGCGTGCCCGTGCTGCTCACGGCGGGTACGCTGGACACGAAATTCAGCGCGATTGCGGCCGAGATGGCCGCCGCGATCCCGGACAGCACCCTGCGTCTGATCGAGGGTGCGGGGCACGCGGCGCACCTGGAACGCCCGGACGCGTTCAACACGACGGTCCGGCAGTTCCTGGAGCGCGCAGGGACAGGCCGGTAGCCGGTCTGGCCGGGTAGTGGGGCGGGGGATCGATGAGCGACATCCGCTGGCAGGCGGTGAAGACATACACGGACATCCTCTACGAGCGCTCGGGCGGGATCGCGAAGATCACGATCAACCGGCCCGAGGTGCACAACGCCTTCCGCCCGCTCACCATCGACGAGCTTGCGGACGCCTTCGCGGAGGCGGCGAAGGATGACGCCGTCGGGGTGGTGCTGTTCACCGGGGCAGGCGGGCGCGCCTTCTCCTCGGGCGGGGACCAGCGCATCCGCGGTCACGCCGGGTACGTGGACACCGAGGGCAGCGCGCGGCTGAACGTGCTCCCACTGCAGCGCTTCATCCGCGAGATGCCGAAGCCCGTGATCGCACTGGTCGCCGGGTACGCGATCGGCGGCGGACACGTGCTGCACGTGATCTGCGACCTGACCATCGCCGCGGAGAACGCGCGCTTCGGGCAGACCGGCCCGCGCGTCGGCTCGTTCGACGCCGGGTACGGCGTGTCGATGCTCGCTCGCCTGGTGGGGACGAAGAGGGCGCGCGAGATCTGGTACCTCTGCCGCCAGTACGGGGCGCAGGAGGCGCTCGACATGGGCCTCGTCAACGCCGTCGTGCCGCTCGAGGACCTGGAGGCCGAGGGCGTCCGCTGGGCACAGGAGATCCTCGCGAAGTCGCCCACGGCGATCCGGTTCCTGAAGAACGCCTTCCTCGCGGACACGGACGGGGCCACCGGCCTGCAGGTGCTCGCGGGCGACCTCACCATGCTCTACTACACCACCGACGAGGCGAAGGAAGGGCGGGATGCCTTCGTGCAGAAGCGCCAGCCCGACTTCTCGAAGTTCGAGCGGCTGCCGTTCCATGGCTGAGCGAGGTGCGCCCGCCCGGAGCGCGGCCGGCGCCGCGAGCCCGGAGGCCGTGCCGGGGCGGCTGCGCGTGTGGATGATGGCGATCCGGCCCCCGACGCTGACGGCGGCCATCGTCCCCGTCGCGGTCGGCACGGGCGTGGCGCTGCACCATGGCGTGCACGCGCCGCTGGCGGCGGGCGCGGCGCTGATCGGCGCGCTGGCGCTCCAGGCCGGGGCGAACCTCGCCAACGATCTCTCCGATTTCCGGAGGGGCGCGGACACCGACGAGCGCCTCGGGCCGGTGCGCGTCACGCAACGAGGACTGCTGACAGAGCGCCAGGTGACGACCGGGGTGATCGTGTGCTTCGCGCTCGCGACCGTCGTGGGCCTGTACCTGGCGTACCTCGGCGGCTGGCCGATCGTCGCGATCGGGCTCGCCTCCATGCTCGCCGGGCTCACGTACACCGGCGGCCCGTGGCCCTTCGGGTACCGCGGCCTGGGCGAGGTCTTTGTGTTCATCTTCTTCGGCGTCGTCGCCGTGACGGGGACGTACTACGTGCAGGCGGGGCACGTCACCGCGGACGTGGTGGCAGCGTCGCTGCCGGTGTCGTTGACCGTCACGGCGATCCTCGTCGTGAACAACGTGCGCGACATCGACACGGACCGCCTCGCCGGGAAGTACACACTGGCGGTGTACCTCGGTCGCCGCCTCGCGAGGACGGAGCTGGTGATCGTGGTGGCCGCGGCGTACGTGGCCGCGGCGGCGCTATGGCTCCTGGGCGACTTCTCCGGCTGGGTGCTGCTGTCGTGGCTCTCGGTGCCCGTGGCCGTCGTCCCCGTCGCCGTCGTGCTGCAGCGCACGGACGGCCCGCCGTTGAATGCCGCGCTCCGCGCGATGGCGCGCCTGCACCTGATCTTCGGGCTGCTGCTCGCGATCGGGCTGTCGAACTGACCCGCCTCCGCTGGCGCGCGTTCCGCCTTCCGATGCGCCACCGCTTCGAGGCGTCACACGGGGCGATGGCGGACCGGCGCGGCGTGCTGCTCGAGCTCGCCGATGGCGAGGGGCACTCCGGCGTGGGCGAGGCGTCGCCGATCGCCTCGCTCGGCGCCGGCACCGTCGAGGATGTGCTCGCGCTGCTGAACAGGCACGGGGCGGCGCTCACGGGCGATCGCGACATCCTGGGATCGCTGGACCCGCGCGCGCCGGGCGTGCAGGCGCTGCGCTGCGCCCTGGACGTCGCGACGCTCGACCTGGAGGGACGGCGCACGGGTCGCGCGGTGGCCACACTGCTCGTGCCGGACGTCGCGCTGGAGGTGCGTGTGAACGCGGTCATCGGCGAAGGCCCGCCCGAGGAGACCGCGCGCTTCGGCCGCGAGGCCCGGGCGCAGGGGTATCGCGTGCTGAAGGTGAAGGTGGGGAGCGCGCCGCTGGACGAGGACGTGCGCCGCATCGCAGCCCTGCGCGAGGCCTGTCACGACGCCGCGATCCGCCTGGACGCGAACGGCGCTTGGGACGAGGCGACGGGCGTCGCCGCGGTCCGGGCGCTGGCGCCGCTGCGCATCGAGCTGATCGAGCAGCCCGTCCCCGCGGGTGACGTCGAGGCGCTGGCGCGCGTCCGTACCGCAGCCGGGGGCGCGCTGCTGATCGCCGCCGACGAGGCGGTGACCGACCCGCAGGCGCTCGATCGTGTCCTGGAGGCGCGCGCCGCCGACCTCGTTGTGCTCAAGCCGATGCTCCTCGGCGGGCTGCGGCCCGCGTTCGCGATCGCGCGCCGCGCTGCCGCGCGCGGCATCGGGGCGTTCGCGACCACAACCTTCGACTCCTCGATCGGGACGGCGGCCACGTTGCACCTGGCGGCGGCGATCGGCGGCACGATTCCCGGCGGCATCGCGCACGGCCTGGGGACCGGCGAGCACCTGGCCGCCGACCTCGTGCGGCACACGCTGGTGGCGCAGGGTGGCATGCTGTCGTTGCCGGATGGCCCCGGCCTGGGGATCGCGCCCGATGACGACGCGTGGGAACGTGTCGCCGAGGGCGGCTGGGTCATCGCATCGTAGCCGCCGCCGCGACGCGTCCGGAGCGCGCGAAGGAACAGCCATGACCGCCACCTCGCTGCTCTCCGTCGATCTCGGCGACTGGGTCGCGCGCCGCGCCGTCACGCACGCGGATGTCGTTGCAGTGGAATGCGGCGACGAGCGGCTGACGTACCGCGAGCTGGACGCGCGGGTGGGCTCCGCCGCCGGGCGCCTCGCCGCGCTCGGGGTGCGCGAGGGCGAGCCCGTGGGCCTGCTGCACGCGAACGGCAACGGCTTCGCGATCCTGGCGCACGCGATCACGCGCGCGGGGGCGATGTGCGCGCCGCACAACGCACGCCTCACGGCATCCGAGATCGCCTGGCAGCTGCGCGATGCCGGCGCGCGCTTCCTCGTGGCCGACGCGGAGCACGCCGCGCTCGCGCGCACCGCGGCCGAGGCGGCCGGCGTGACGCTCCTCGACGCGGACGATCCCGCGTGGCGTTCGGCGCCGCCGCTGGACGGAGGCGGTGCGATCCCGTTCGAGCGCGCGCACAGCGTGATCTACACGTCGGGTACCACGGGGCAGCCGAAGGGCGCCGTGCTCACGCACGGGAACTTCTACTGGAGCGCGGTCGCCTCCGCGGCGAACCTCGGCGTGGCGTCCGACGATCGCTGGCTCGCGTGCCTGCCCCTGTACCACGTCGGCGGGCTCTCGATCCTCCTGCGCAGCGCGATCTACGGCACCACCGCCGTGATCCACGAGCGCTTCGACGAGGCGCGCGCCGTGCACGCCCTGCGCGAGGAGCGCGTCACGCTGCTGTCCGTGGTCGCGAACATGCTCCAGCGGATGCTCGCGGTCGACGAGGCGCGCTATCCGTCCACCGTGCGGGCGGTGCTCCTCGGCGGCGGCCCGGCGCCGCGCTCGCTGCTGGAGGCTTCCGCTGAGCGCCGGCTCCCGGTGCTCCAGACCTACGGGCTGACCGAATCCGCCTCGCAGGTCGCCACGCTGTCCGCCACCGACGCGCTGCGCAAGCTCGGATCAGCGGGCCTTCCGCTCCCCGGCTCGACCGTGCGCATCGAGGTTGACGGTGCGCCCGCACGGCCGGGCGACGTAGGCGAGATCCTCGTCGCGGGGCCCACGATCTGCGCGGGCTATCTGCACCGCCCGGAGGCGACCGCGGAGGCGATCCGCGACGGGTGGCTGCATACCGGCGACCTGGGCTTCGTGGACAGCGAAGGCTACCTGTACATCGCCGACCGCCGTGACGATCTGATCGTGAGTGGTGGCGAGAACGTCTACCCCGCCGAGGTCGAGGCCGCGCTCCAGGCGTTCCCGGGCGTCGAGGAATGCGCGGTCGTGGGCGTCCCGGATGATCGCTGGGGAGCGATGGTGGTGGCGGTGGTTGTGCCCGGCAGCGGGGACATCGACGGCGCCGCGCTGGAGGCGCACCTCCGCGCGCGGCTCGCGGGGTACAAGCTGCCACGCCGCATCGACCTCAGCCGGGAGGCGCTGCCGCGCACCTCCTCGGGCAAGGTCCAGCGCCACCTGGTGCGCGACCGCCTGGCCCAGGGCTGACGGGCGGCAAGGCAGCGCCGCTTCGCGTGCCATTGACGCCGGGCGAGGGCGCGCGACAATCGCGGCTCCACCCCGACGATTCGCGGGAAGGCCACTCCGATGTCCGACGACGCGACGTACCTCGATCTCCACGTGCACTCCGCCGGCGGCTCGGATGACGCCGGCGGCACCGTGGAGGGGTACCTCAAGTGGATCGCGGCGCGCCGCGCGCTGGGCTTCCGCATCGACGGCTTCGTGGTCACCGAGCACCGTCGCTTCGATCCCGATCCGCAGCTCGATCGCGACTACGCCGCGCTCGCCGCGCGGTACGAGGCAACGGTCCTGCGCGGCGTCGAAGTCGAGACGGACATCGGGCACGTGCTGGTGTTCGGCGTGACGCCGGAGTTCCTCCGCGGCTTCGATCTCACGTCCGTTTCGCTGCCGCACGAGGACGTGTTCCGCACGGCCTGGGAGACGGGCGGCGTCGCGGTCGGCGCGCATGCCGGGCGCCCGCGCATCGGCTGCGTCGAGCACGCCGACGAGCGCGGGGTGACGCTGGAGGGCGTGGGCGTGATCGAGGCGCTCAATGGCGGGAGCAACGACTACGAGAACGGGCGCGCCTTCGACCTCGCGGAGGCGCGCGGGCTGCGCGTGGTGGGGGCCTCGGACGCGCATTTCGTCAGCGCACTCGGCCGCTGCCTGACGCGCTTCGACCGCCCGGTCCGCACGATGGCCGACCTGGTGGGTGCGCTGCGCGACCCGGCAGCGGCCTACGTCCCGATGCACCTGGACGACACGAAGGATGGCGTCGCGCCGCGCCCGCGTCCCTCCGGGGCGCCTGCCTCTCTCCCCGCGTCGAGCGGCATGGGCAACCTCGGCAGTGACGAGATCGAGTACGACCGCAGTGTGGTCGGGCGCGAGATCCCGGTCGGGCGCTTCGAGGTCACGCACGAGCTGATCAACGGATTCTGCGAGGCGATCGGCCAGCAGAACCCGCTGTACACCGACGAAGCGTTCGCCGCGCAGGGCCCGTACGGGGGGATCATCGCGCCACCGGGCATCGCGCAGGCCGTGCGCATGGACCCTGCACCAAACCCGCGCGTGCAGTTCGGCCGGTCGCCGCTGATGGCCGGACAGCGGCACGAGTACTACCTCCCGGTGCGCCCGGGCGACGTCATCGAGGGGTTCGCGCAAGTGAAGGAGGTGTACGAGAAGACGGGCCGCAGCGGACGCATGGTCTTCGTCCTGCGGCGCACGCGCTACGCGAACCAGCACGGCGAGGACGTAGCGGCTGTGGAGACGACGAGCGTCCACCGCGAGGTGAAGCCCCTGGACGAGGAAGCCTAGCGTGAGCACCGCAACCGATCCGCTGGCGGGCCAGCGCTACCTCGAGGACGTCACGGTGGGCGACGAGTTCGAGGAGACGCAGCAGCCGACGCACGATCACGTCGTCGCGTTCATCAACATCTCGGGCCAGCTCGCGGGTGACGGGCGCTTCTTCGACGCCGCGAAAGCGCGGGCCGCGGGCCTCGAGCGGCCGATCGTGCCGGGGCCCATGTCGGCGTTCATGCTGACGCGACTGGTGACGGATTGGATGGGCCCGCTGGGCCGCGTGCTGAGCCTGGACGTCTCCTACCGGCGCCCCGTGCACCATGACGATCGCCTGCGCTGCGTGGCAGTGGTCACGGACATCATCGGCGACGGTGACTACCAGGACACCGGCGAGGGCGCCGTGCACCTGGACGTCACGCTGGAGAACGAGCGCGGCGAGAAGCCCGTGCAGGGCACCGCCGTGGTGGCGATGCCGAGACGCACCTAGCGGCTGGCCGGGGCACGCGGATCATTCGTCCGGCGGGGGCGCGTGCGGATCGGGCAGCGGCACCTCGCGGCGTTTCGCGTGCAGCTGCTCCATCACGCGCTCCAGCGTCTCGTACTCCTGCGCGCCGACTACGGCGTATTGCTCGTCCATGATGAACGTGGGAATCGCCTGCACGCCGATCGCGTAGGCGTGCTCGATCGCCTCGGTGGTGTCGCCGGCGTACGTGCCGTCTGCCAGCGCCTGCCGCAACGCCGCGCCGTCTAGGCCGACCGTGTCCGCGTGACGCGCGAGGACGTCGACGTCCATCAGGTTCTCGAAGTCCGTGAAGTACGCGCGGAAGAGCGCGCGGTGGTAGTCCAGCACCTGCTGGGTGGTCCCGTGGTTGCGCGCGAACTCGCCGGCCTGGAGCGACAGGATGGTGTGGGGCGTGAAGGTGCGGCCACGCCGGAAGTCCAGGCCCAGGCGCTTGCCCCGCGCCTCGACGGGCGTCTCAGGGCTCCCCGGGGCCTGCGGCTGGCGGGGCCGCCCCTCCGGCGGGATCGACGGGTCAAGGAAGAACGGGGCCCAGTCGAGCTCGATCTCCCAGTGCCGGTACAGCCGTTCGACCTCCACGAGGCCGATGTAGCACCACGGTCAGATGAAGTCGGAGACCACCGTCACCCGCAGGGGGCCGGTGCGTTCCTCGTCGGCGGGCGGATTCGTCATGGCCATCTCCCAGCGCGGGTGTCCGGATGGAGCGCCAGCATAGCCCACCGGCGGCCTCTGGCTGCCTCCCGGCCGGCCGTGCGGCGCCCCCGGGGCGGGGCTCTCGCGGCCCATGCGTGTTATCGTCAGAGACGGTGACTGTCGAACAACAACTCCCGACCCCTGTGACGGATGCCGCCGAGGTGGCAGAGATCGCCGCCGCGATCGCGCGGACGGGCTGGTTCGCGCTCGACCTCGAGTTCATGACCGAGGGGCGGTACGTCGCCGAGCTTTCGCTCGTGCAGGTGGGGTGGGGTGACCTCGATCGCCCGGCCGTCGCCGCCATCGACCCGCTGCGCGTGGACCCGCGCCCGGTGATCGAACTCGTCGCGCGCGACGACATCGAGGTGGTGATCCACTCGGCGCAGGCGGACCTGGCGCTGATCGGCGCCATGTTCGGAGCGCGCGGCACGCACATCTTCGACACCCAGATCGCCGCGGCGTTCCTGGGCATGGGCGAGCAGATCGGGTACGGCGCGCTGGTGGAGCGGATGGCCGGCGTGCACCTGGACAAGGGCGCACAGTACACGGAATGGTCCCGCCGCCCGCTGTCCGAGGACCAGGTGCGGTACGCACTGGACGACGTCCGCTACCTCCCCGCCGTGTGGCGGCAGCTCCGGCAGCAGCTCGACGCCCGCGGCCGCGCCGGGTGGGTGCAGGAGGAATGCGATCTCCTCGCCGACGCATGGGCGGAGCGCACGCCGCCGCAGGAGATGTACCGCCGGGTGCGGGGCTGGAACGCGCTGAAGCGGCGCTCGCTGGGCGCCCTGCGCGCCGTCGCCGCGTGGCGCGAGCATGAGGCGCTGCGCGCGAACCGGCCGCCCTCGTGGATCATGAACGACCGATCGCTGCTGGAGCTCGCCCGCCGCCCCCCGCGCGACGCCGCCGACCTGAGCGCCGTGCGCGGCCTGGGCGAGGGCACCATCCAGCGCTACGGCAAGGCGATCCTCGATGCCGTTGAGCAGGGCGTGAACGATCCGCCCGCGGATGAGCCCACGCCCCCACGCCTCCCGAACCTGGGGCAGGCCTGGCCCGCAATCCTCAGCGGCATCGTGCAGGCGCGCTGCCGCGAGGCCGAGATCGCGCCGCGATTCGTGGCCACGCGCCGCGACATGGACGACCTGATCGCCTGGTGGCTCGTCGGCGACCGGTCGAAGGAGCCCGACCTGCCGCTCCTGCGCGGATGGCGCCGGGAGCTCGCCGGGCGCGACCTGGTGGACTGGCTGCGCGGCGACACCGCGGTGGCCGTGGACCTGCATACGGAGGCCGGGGTCCGCATCCAGCACTAGCGGAGCGTCGCGGTTCCTCCTTGCGTTCGCCGGGCGAGCCACTACCCTCCCTGCATGGCGCCCACACGTTTGCTCCTGGCCTGGCTGGACGCGCAGTTCCCCGCGCTGCGGTCGCGTGACTACGCGCTGCTCTTCGCCAACTCGATGTGCTCGGCGGGCGCGAACTGGGCGTTGCTCCTGGGGCGAGGGTGGCTGGTGTTCAGCCTCACGCACTCCTCGACCGCGGTGGGCATCGTCACCTTCGCCGGGATGGCGCCGTTTCTCTTCGCCGCCCCGCTCGCGGGCGCGCTCGCCGATCGCATCGACCGCCGGCGGCTCGCGCTGATCGCGGTCGCGATCGGGCTGGGGGGCACGCTCGGCCTCGTCGCGGTCACTGCGCTGGGGATCGTGCAGGTGTGGCACGTTGTGCTCTTCGCCTTCGTCGGCGGGATCGCGCGAGCGGCGCAGACGCCCGCCGAGCAGGCGATGCTCCCGAACCTCGTCCCGGCGGCGCACCTGCTCAACGCCGTCGCGCTCTCAAACATCTCGCAGCACGGGTCGAGGATGGCCGGGCCGGTGTTCGGCGGGCTGTTGCTGGCTGCGCTGGGCCCCGGCGCGGTGTTCGTGCTCGCGTCGGCCTTCTTCGCTGCGAGCCTGGCCGCGCTGTGGGCGATCCGGTACCGCAGCGGTCGCAACGAAGGCGTCTCGATGGCGTCGCTCCGGCGTCTCGCGGGTGAGATGGCCGAGGGCGCGAACTACATCGGCGCGGACCGGCGCGTGGCGCTGATCATCATGCTCGTCGTCTTCCACTGCGCGCTGACCATGGGCTTCGACTCGCTGATGCCGCAGCTCGCAGCGAGCGTGGGCGGCGGGCCGCGCACGTACAGCGCGATCCTCTTCGGGCTGGGATTCGGCGCCGTCTGCGGCACGCTGGGCGTCGCGCGCCTGCATTCGGAGCAGGCGCAGGGGCGCGCGCTGCTGGTCACCGGGATCGGCAGCGGGGTCTCCATGGCGTTCCTCGGGCTGGGGCAGACGCCCGTCGCGGTAGTGCTGGGTGCGATGCTCGCGGGCGGCACGCAGGCGAGCTTCATGGCACTGACGGCCTCGCAGGCGCAGCTCCTGGTGCGCGACGACATCCGCGGACGGGTGATGTCGATCTACGTCATGCTGGCGGCCGGGCACATGGCCTTCGTGAACCTGGGCGTGGGCGCCGCCGAGCACCTGATCGGGCTGCGTATCCTGCTCGTGGTGCCCGGGCTGATCTGGCTCCTCGTCCTGGCGGGCGCGCTCGTGGCGCTGGGCGACGTGCGCCGCCTGATGTGGCGCGGGCGATTCGCGGCGGTCGCGGCCGCCTGACGTTCGCCGCACGGATCGCCCGCCCGCCCCTGCGCCGCGACGCCCCCTCTGCCGATGCTCTGGACAGTACCCGCGCATCGCGGGCCGTTGCCGTGGAGCGAGCGATGTTCGAGCAGGAGAGCCAGGACCTCGTGGCGGAGGCGACCCGCGCCGGTGGGCGGCGGATGTCCCGGCGTGCGTTCGCGCAGCGGTCCTCCTCGTGGCTGGTCGCGGGCGGGGCGGTGGCGCTGCTCACCGGCTGCGGCGCCAGCGTCGCCTCGAAGGAGGACGTCGCCGCGCTCCGCAAGGAGATCGCCTCGCTCAAGGCAGACCCCGCGAAGCCCGAGGCGAAGGCGGGAGACGCGCACGCCGCGGGCGGTGCTGCGGAGGACGCGAAGCACTGGGGCTACGAGGGCGAGGCCGGGCCGGAGAACTGGGCCGAGCTGGCTCCCGAGAACGCGGTGTGCCGCGCGGGATCCTCGCAGTCACCGATCGACTTCACGGGCACGCAGATCGGCGCCGGCGGGCGCACGAACATCAAGTGGCAGCCCGCAGTCCTGAGCGTGCAGAACAACGGCCACACCATCCAGGCGGACGTCACCAACGGCGGCGCGATCGACATCGACGGCGTGGCGTTCACGCTCGTGCAGTTCCACTTCCACGCGCCCTCGGAGCACACGGTGCAGGGGAAGCGCTTCGCGATGGAGACGCACTTCGTCCACAAGAACGCGAAGGGCGAGGTCGCCGTCATCGGCGTGCTGCACGAGACCGGGCTCGCGAACGACGCCCTGGCGCCGATCCTGGCCGCGCTGCCTGCGAACGCCGAGGAGAAGAAGCAGTTCGCCAACTTCGACGTCGCCTCCGTGCTCCCACGGGACCGGTCGATGTACCGCTACACAGGGTCGCTGACCACGCCGCCATGTACCGAGGGCGTGCGCTGGCAGGTGATCCAGGCGCCGACCTCGGTCGCCGAGGCGCAGGTGAAGGCGTTCAACACGGTCATCAAGCCGAACGCCCGGCCCGTGCAGCCGCTGAAGGCGCGCGACGTGCTGAAAGAGTCGATCTGGAAGCTGATGTCGCCGGCGTAGCGGGCTCGAGGCTGCTCGACCGTCGAGGCGGGGGCGCGTGACCTCGCCGCTTGCCCGGGGACGAGCGCGATCGATATCGTCTCACGCCACACCGGCTCGGCGCGCAGCAGCCGTGCTGCGACGCGCTCCGGGAGTGCGTCATCGGTGATCGCGAATGGGTGGCCGCCCGCATGTCAGTGACCCCGTTCAACTACGCCAGCGTCACGCCGGACGCCGTCCGCGAGGGCGTGCAGTCGGCGATCGCACGATCGAACGCGATCGTCGCGGCGATGACGGCGGTGCCCGCGGCCGAGCGCACCTTCGCCAACACCGTGCTCCCGCTGGACGAGGTGCGCGCCGAGCTCTCCATCGCGGGCGGGCGGTTCGGCTTCCTCTCGAACGTCGCGGCGGATGAGGCGCTCCGCAACGAGGCGCGCGAGGCGGAGCAGCGGCTGGGCACCCACGCCAACGCGATCGGCTTCCGCGAGGACGTGTTCATGGCGTTGACCGCGTACGTGGAGCGCTCGGAGGTGTCCTCGCTCGGGCCGGTGGAGCGCCGCTACCTGGACCATGCGCTGCGTGACTTCCGGCGCAACGGGTTCGGTCTCGCCGCGCCGCAGCGCGCTCGCGTGCAGGAGCTGAAGGAGCGGCTGATCGCCCTCGGGCTCGAGTTCCGCCGCAACATCGACGAGTGCACGGACGCGCTGTGGCTGACGCGCGAGGAGCTCGCCGGGCTGCCGGAGTCGTACGTCGCGCGCCTGCGGGCCCGGAGGACCGAGGAGGGGACGCGCTATCGTGTCTCGCTGGAGTACCCGGAGTTCTATCCCTTCCTGGAGTCAGCCGAGCTCGAGGCGCCGCGCCGCGCGCTGTTTCTCCTGAACCACAACAAGGCCGCCGCCCTCAACCTCCCCATCCTGGAGCAGGCGATCGCGCTCCGCGACGAGATCGCGGCGACGCTGGGTTACGTCTCGTGGGCTCACTACGCTATCGAGACGCGCATGGCGGAGACGCCCGAGGTGGTCACGGACTTCCTGGCGGACCTGGAAGTGCGCGTGCGCCGCAAGGCGGACGTGGACATCGCGGACCTGACGGCGTCCAAGCGGGCGCACACAGGCGATCCGGGTGCGCGCCTCGAGATCTGGGACTGGCGGTACTACCGGCAGCGCATGCTGAAGGAGCGCTACGCGGTCGACTCGTTCGCGGTCGCCGAGTACTTCCCGCTGGACGCCACGCTGGACGGCATGTTCGCGCTCTACCAGCGCCTCTTCGCCGTGCGCTTCGTCGAGGTCCCGGAGCCGCGCGTCTGGCATCCCGACGTGCGCCTGTTCGAGGTGCTCGACGCGCCGCCGGACGCGAGCTCGGGCGAGCCGCTGGGCGCGTTCTACCTCGACCTGCACCCGCGGCCCGACAAGTACGGGCACGCCGCGGCGTTCACGCTGCGGCCGGGGCGCCGCCTGGCGGACGGAACGTACGCCGGGGGCATCTCGGCGATGGTCGCGAACTTCACGAAGCCGCGCCCGGGCGCGCCGAGCCTGCTGCGTCACTCCGAGGTGAACACGCTCTTCCACGAGTTCGGTCACATCCTGCACCAGATCCTCACCCGCTCCCCATACGCACGGTTCGCCGGGACCAGCGTCCAGCGAGACTTCGTCGAGGCGCCGTCGCAGATGCTGGAGCACTGGGCATGGGATGCGCGCGTCCTCGCTGGCTTCACGCGTCACATCGCGACCGGGGCGCCGCTTCCGGCGGACCTCCTCGCGCGGATGATCGCGGCGAAGAACGTCGCCAGTGGGCTGCACTACCTGCGCCAGCTCTACTTCGCGCGCCTCGACCTCGCGTACCACGCCGAGGGCCGCGCGAAGGACACGGACGCGATCGCCCGGCGGCTGCACTCGATCACCGGCTTCCCCTTCCCGGAGGACACGCACTTCCAGGCGGGCTTCGGCCACCTCTTCGGCTACGACGCCGGGTACTACGGCTACCTGTGGTCGCAGGTGTACGGCGACGACATGGCCGCACGCTTCGCCGAGGACCCCGCGGGCGACGAGGCCGCCGGCCACCGCTACCGCACGGCGATCCTGGAGGCGGGCGGAACCATGGACGGCGCGGCGCTGCTCCGTGCATTCCTCGGCCGCGAGCCGGGCATGGAGCCGTTCCTGCGCGAGATCGGGCTGTCCACCGCCTAGGTCGAGCGCGCTCCCACCCGCAGCGAGGCGAGCAGCCGCGTCGAGGTGCCGGCGATCTCACGCACCGCCGCCTCGAACGCTTCGCCGTTCGCGGGCGAGGGGCGCTGGAAGCCGCTGATCTTGCGCACGAACTGGAGCGCGGCTGCCTCGATCTCCTCGGGCGTTGCGGGCGGATCGGCGGTGCCCGCGGCGGGGCGCAGGCGCTTGATGGACCGGCACATCGGCGGCTCCTCGCAGCCATCGCGGCAGATGGGGTTGAGTGTACGGGACCGGCGGAGCCGCGCGACGCTGGCGGGGCCGGGCGGTAGACTGACCCTCCCGGATCTGCCATCCCGGATCTGGCCGTCCCCAGAGAGGGGCATCCCCGTGCGCATCGGCATCTCGCTCACCAGCGCGTTTCGCGTCACCGACGTGCGGGAGGGCGCGCGCTGGATGGCCGAGCGTGCGGCCGCGGCGCGAGGATCCGACCTCGACTCGCTGTTCGTCGGCGACCATCACTCGCAATCGCCGGGCGCGTACTACCAGAACGTGCCGATCATGGGGCGCCTGCTGGCCGAGTGGGGCGATCGCCCCGCGGGGGTGCTGTTCCTGCTCCCGCTGTGGAACCCGGTGCTGGTCGCCGAGCAGATCGGCACGCTGGCCGCCATCCACCAGGGCCGCTTCATCATGCAGTGCGCGATCGGGCGCGACGACCCTCAGTCCCCGGCGATGGGCGTCGATGCGAGGTTCCGCCCGTCGATGTTCGAGCAGTCGCTGGACATCGTGCGGCGGCTGCTGGCCGGGGAGACCGTGAGCTCGGACGGGCGCTTCCACATCACCGGCGCGCACATCTCGCCGGTGGCGCCTGAGCCGGTGGAGGTGTGGATCGGGGGCAGCGTCTCGAGGTCGATCGATCGCGCGGCGCGCCTCGGCGATGGCTGGCTCGGCGATCCGTCGTACGGGCTCGCGGAGATCGGGGCGCAGGCCGCCGAGTACGCGGAGCGGGCGCAGGTCCACGGGCGCGCACCCGCGGCGGTGGCCGTGCGACGCAACGTCCTCGTGTGCGCCACAGATCAGGAGGCCGCCCGCGTCATGGAACCCGTGCTCGCGCGCTTCACCGGCGACCGGTCAAGCCTCCTCTACGGCAGCGCAGAGACCGTCGCGGAGCACATCCGCCCGCTCGCCGAGATGGGGTTCACCGACGTCATCGTGCGCAGCCTCGTGCCCGACCAGCGCCAGGCGATCGAGACGATCGAGCGCCTCGCCGAGGTGCGCGAGCGCGTCCGGGAGCTGTAGCGCACGTGCAGGACTCCGCTCCAACTGAACCGAACGCGCGTGACGCCGCCGCGATCGCGCAGATGCGCGACGTGGCCGGGGTCTACGTGAACGACTCCCGGTGGTGGCAGAACGCCTCGTTCGCGCTGCCGCTGATCGTCTCCGTGGTGTCGCTCGCGATCGGCGTCGTGACCGGACGCGCCGAGGGGATCGGCTTCGGCCTCTTCACCGCCGCCGTGACGGTGCTGATGATCCCCGTGGTGCTGCTGACATGGCGCGGGACGGCGACGGCGATCGTGCTGACGAGGAGCGGCGCGTCCGCGCTCCACCTCGGTCGCACCCTGCATCACGTCGAGTGGAGCGAGCTGCAGCGCATCGAGCGCGTGGAGTACCTCGGGAACACGCGCTACAAGCTGGTGCACGGCGACACCGAGTTCCTCACCGTGGAGGGCGAGATCGAGGACGCGGCCGGGCTGGTGGAGCGCGCGTTCACGCTCTCCGGCATCCCCCGCCAGTCCGCGTCCGGCGACTAGCTCTCGGGGGTCGCGGTACCCCCGGCGGCGGCCATCCTCCGCACGGAGTCCTCGAGGATCTCGGCTGCGCGCCGCACGGTGGCGTCGTCGGGGGACGTCAGCTGGACGATGGCCAGCCCGGTCGCGAGCGACAGCACCGTGTCCGCGGTCACCGCCGGGTCTGATCGCATCTCGCCGCGGCGCACGCCGTCCTCGATGAGCTCTTCGATGTGGCGGCGCTGGGCGGACTGGCGCGCACGTTCGTGTCGCCGCAGCTCCTCGTCGCGGGCGCTTTGTGCGGCCACCTCCACCCAGAACTGCCACCATGCGCGGCGCTCCGGCGCATCCAGCACGAAGCTGGCGAGCAGCCGCTGCAGCCGCGCGAGCGATGAGCCGCCGGGGGCACCGCTCTCCGGTGCGTCGCCCGCAGATGCGAGCGCCGCGAGGACCAGCCCGCGCTTGTTGCCGAAGTGGTAGTTGATGGTGCCGGTGCTGAGCCCGGTTGCCTGCGCGACCTGGCGCATCGTCATGCCATCGATCCCGTGTTCGCCGATGAGGGCGATCACGTGGTGGAGGACCTCGTTGCGTCGAGGCTCGCGGGTGCCATCGGCACCGGTGCCAGAATCAGGCCGGAGTGTCATGGCTGGAGTGGCTCCTCGTCGTGCCTTCATGTTGCCCGGGCGCCGCGAGGATGCTGACGGGGCCGCTACCAGAAGCCGGTCTTGTAGAACGCTCCGCCGTGGGCCCACCCACGGGTTCCGGCCTTCTGCATCCGCGCCAGGTGCTTCGTACACACCCACAGCGTCAGACGTTCGCGGTCGTCAGGATCATCGCGCCAGCGGGACACTGCGACTTCCTGTTGAGGGCGTGCGGTGCAGAATTCGCAGCGCTGTGTCGCCATCGGATCGATCCTAACTCCCCGCACGCGCGAATCGACAAAGTGATTTGTATGATCGCGCGCTCGTGCGATAGGTGTGACTAGATTGCGGGCGGGGATCGCAGGAAACGCTAGACTTCCGCAACCATCCGCGGCCGCCGCGAGGCCTTGTCCCGCTGGTTGGAGTCGAGGATCAGCTTGCGGATGCGGACGTTGCGCGGGGTCACCTCCACGCATTCGTCCTCGCGGATGAACTCCAGAGACTCCTCCAGCGACATCCGTCGAGGCGGCGTGATGCGCACCGTCTGGTCCGCCGATGCAGCACGCATGTTGGTCAGCTTCTTCTCACGCGTGATGTTGACCACCATGTCGTCCGCGCGGGAGTTCTCGCCGACGATCATGCCCTCGTACACCGGGTCGCCCGCGGAGACGAAGAGCGCCGACCGCTCCTGCAGCGCGGCGATCGCGTGCGAGGTCGCCGGGCCGGGCCGGTCCGCGACCAGTGATCCCGTCTCGCGCGTGCGCAGCACTCCCGCCCACGGCTCGTAGCCCTCGAAGACGTGGTGCATCAGCCCGGTGCCGCGCGTCTCGGTCATGAACTCGGTGTGGAACCCGATGAGGCCGCGCGCGGGCACGTCGTACTCCATGCGGATGCGCCCCGTGCCGTGGTTCGACGTACCCAGCAGACGGCCCCGGCGCGGCGCCAGCAGGCGCGTGACGGAGCCGAGGTGCTCCTCCGGCACGTCCACCACCAGGCGCTCGGTGGGCTCGTGCAGCCTGCCGTTGATCGTCCGCGTGACCACCTCGGGCTTGCCGACCGTCATCTCGAAGCCCTCGCGCCGCATCGTCTCGACAAGGACGGCGAGCTGGAGCTCGCCACGGCCGTACACGGTGTACGTGTCCGGGCGATCGGCGGGCTCCACACGGATCGAGACGTTGCCCAGGATCTCCTGGTCGAGGCGGCTCTTCAGCAGCCGGCCGGTGAGCTTGTCACCGTCCTGCCCGGAGAGCGGCGCCGTGTTCACGCCGATGGTCATCGACATGCTCGGCTCGTCGACGCTGATCACGGGCAGCGGGCGCGGGTCACCGAGGTCCGCCAGCGTCTCGCCGATGGTGACCTCCGGGATGCCGGCGATCGCGATGATCTCGCCCGGCCCGGCGGAGTCGGCGCTGACGCGCTCGAGGGCCTCCGTGATGAACAGCTCGACGATCTTCGTCTGCTGGATCGTGCCGTCCACGCGGCACCAGGCGATCGTCTGGCCCTTCTTCACCGTCCCCTGGTGCACGCGGCACAGCGCCAGCCGCCCGAGGTACGGCGAGGCGTCCAGGTTGGTGACCAGCGCCTGGAAGGGGTGCCCCTCCTCGTAGGTGGGGGCGGGGATGTGCGACATGATCACGTCGAACAGCGGGTTGAGGTTGGTCCCGGGCACCGCGGGGTCCAGTGTCGCGGTGCCGGCCTTCGCGTTCGTGTAGACGATCGGGAACTCGATCTGCGCGTCGGTGGCGTCCAGCTCCAGGAAGAGCTCGTACGTCTCGTCCACGACCTCGGCGATGCGGGCATCCGGGCGATCGATCTTGTTCACGACCAGGATCACCGGCAGGTGCAGCGACAGCGCCTTGCGCAGCACGAAGCGCGTCTGCGGCAGCGGCCCCTCGGATGCGTCGACGAGCAGCAGGACGCCGTCCACCATCGTCAGCCCGCGCTCCACCTCGCCGCCGAAGTCGGCATGGCCGGGCGTGTCCACGATGTTGATCTTCACTCCGTCGCGGCGCACCGCGGCGTTCTTGGCGAGGATCGTGATGCCCTTCTCCCGCTCCAGGTCCATGGAGTCCATGATGCGATCCGTGACCGCCTCGTGCGCGGAGAACGTGCCGGACTGGCGGAGCATGGCATCGACGAGCGTCGTCTTCCCGTGGTCGACGTGCGCGATGATCGCGACGTTGCGAAGGTCGTTCCTGGTAGCGGTCAAGCGGTCACGATCCTGACGTTAGTCGAGCGGCGATTGAGGACTGGCGCTGCGGGCCATGCCGTGCAGCGCGGCGGCGCGAAGCCTGCACTGGATGCACGGCTGCACGATCACGCGATCCCATGATCTTGATCTGATCCTATGATCACAGTGAACCACGCCCCGCGCCAGCGGCCATCGTCCGCGAGCGATCGGCGAGGGCGCACGAGGGGCAGCGGGCCAGCGGAGGCACCCGATGGCGCCGCGCACTCCGGACATACGACAGCCGCCTGGTGGCGGCTGTTCGATGCTGAGCCGTGGTCGCACTCAGGCGGTGGCGGGCTTCTTCTTCGCCGCCGGACGCGGCACCCAGCCTCGAGCGGCAGCGTTGGAGAATTCCTTCTCAGCGCCGCAGTGCTTACAGGTGCCCACGCTGGTGGGGCCGCCGGGAGCCGGCAGCATCCAGTGGTGCGTCTCGCAAACCATGACTCGCGTCTTCGTCGCCATATCCCCCCCGCTGGCTTGACCTGGGTCTGGGCATTCGGGTGTCCCCGCCCGGCGCCACCGTGACCATAACATGCTCGCTCCAAAATGTAACGGGTACGTCAAGGTTAGACCGGCAGATTTCACTCCCGGATCTACCCTCCCCGGACCACGATCAACGTCCCCGCGAGGCAGAATAGCGTCCCCACACCCACCCGCATCGTCGGGCGCTCGCCGAGGAAGATCATCGACAGGGGGACGACCATCAGCGGCGACGTGGAGTTGAGGATCACCGCCCGCGCCGCACCCGCCGTGGCCACGGCGTAGATGTAGAGCAGGCTCCCCACGGCGGTGCCGCCGATGCCGATCGCCAGCAGCAGGGGGAAGTCGCGCGGGCTCGGCAGGCGGCGTAACACGGTTCCCCTGGTCGCCACTGTGGCCACCAGCGCGATCACTGCGCCGCCCGCGGGGATGCGCACGGCGCCCGCGGCGATCGCCCCGAGGCTCCCCCTGCCCCCCGCGAGGATCAGCGTGGCCGCCGCCCACGCGCTGGCGACGCCCACCAGCACAGCCAGCGTGGGGATGGCGCCCAGGCGGGCCGGGCCGCCGGGCTCGGGGAGCGCCTGCACCTGCCCGGAGACGACGAGGTACACCCCGGCCACCACGGATGTGCCCCCCACCGCCAGGTCCCAGCCCGCCGGCTCGCCCAGGATGAGCACGGCGCCCGCGGCGCTCATCGCGACCCAGAGCGCCGTCGCGGAGGGGGACATGCGCTGCAGGCCGACGCGGGGGAGCGAGCGGATGTAGAGCGTGTCGCCGATCCCGTAGCCGATCGCCGCGCTTGCCACCATCGCCAGCACCGCGCTCGCCTCGGCGTGGCGCAGCTGCCCGGCGTTGCCGGTGACGAAGAGCAGGGCGATCACGAACGGGGAGGCGATAAGGAAGCGGAGGCCACTGAGGACCGCGCTCCCGTACCTCGTGCCCAGGCGAGCGAGCGCGACGCTGGTGCCTGCCCAGCAGAGCGCGGAGATGAGCGCGGCGGCTTCTCCCACGGAGCCCCTTCCTCGTCGGAGGACGTGGCCCCATGTTCCCCTGCGGCGGCGGCGGGGGATAGCCCCGGCGCGAGCCTGGTCGTGCTCACCCCTCGGCGATCGCCGCCTCCACCTGGTCCAGGTGGGTGTTGTCGTGGGACGGACCGCCGCGCAGGATCATGTCCGCGACCGGGGATTCGCCCGGCCGGAAGCCCTGCGCCAGCATCTTCGCCAGCGTGGCATCGTCCACGTGCGCCAGCGCGGTGATCGCGGCCGCGTGGCCCGCGCGGATCTCGTCCAGCAGCGCCACGACCGTCGCGTCGCGGCGTTCCTCCACCTGGCCCGCGTTGATCTCGTCGACGTTGCGCGGGGGCGCAGCGGGGACGCCCGCTTCCGCGGCACGCAGCCGCTGGACGACGCGATCGACGCCGTTGGCGCGCGCAGCGAGGTGGGAGAGGACGTCGCGGACGTGCCACGTGCCCTCCGGCAGTGGCCGGTCGCCGCGCTCGATGATCCGGTCGCGGAGTGCGTCCAGCCGCTCGTCCACGCCGCGGATCGCCGCGATGATGTCGTCCCGTGTCGTCATGGTCGGATCGCCTCTCGTTGTGGGCGGGGATGATAGCCCCCGCACGGGTGCCATGCCCACCTCCGGGCACACCCTCCGCGCGGCATATGGTCCTCGTCCAGTCGAGAGTGGGGCCAACCGTGGATGCAACGCCAGAGGGTGCCGTGGCGGCCGGCGCTTTACCGGTCAGTGCTGTGCCGGCCAGTGCTGTGCCGGCCAGTGTACCGGCGAGTGCGGGGCCAACCGGCGCGGGGCCGGCCGACCAGAGCGGCCCGCTGGGGCGACCGGCAGGGACGGTGCGCGCGTACCTCGCGGGGGGCATCGTCCTCGCGTTCCTCGGGGGGCACCTCGGCGGGGCGTTCTTCCTGCTGCACGCGGGGGCGCTGGAGTCCGGACTCGCGCTGTTGGGTGCGCTGGCAGTGGAGGCCGGGACCGTCACCGGCTTCTACTTCGGCGCGCGGCAGGGCAGCCGCGAGGCCTGACGACAGGACCCGCCGGGCGACGGGATCAGAGCGCCGGCAGGTTCGCCGCGGCCTCGCGCATGCGCCTCCGCCGGGCGGCGTGGTCCGGGAGCACGCGCGCCACGGCGCTCCAGAAGCCGGGCCCGTGGTTGGGAACATCGAGGTGGGTCAGTTCATGGACAACGACATAATCCAATAGCGCAGGGTCGAGCATCACCAGCCGCCAGTTGAACCGCAGCGTTCCGTCCGGCGAGCACGATCCCCAGCGCTGGCGCTGGTTGCGGATCAGGACCTGCCTCGGCTGCCGGCGCGTGATGCCGGTCCAGCGCGACACGCTCTCGGCCACGGACTCCTCGGCACGCGCCACGTACCATTTGGCGAGGGCCGCCTGCACGGCCCGCGAGCGGCGCGGGCCGTCGAGGCGTGCGGGGATCGCCACATAGAGATCGAACAACCCGCGCTCCACCGACACGCCTCGACCGGAGCGGTCCCGCACCAGGAGCGGCAGCGAGACGCCCCGGAACGGTAGCGCCTCCCCGGTGGCGTACTCCAGGGGTGCGCGCACGGTGGGGCGGTGCTTGAGGATCCACGGGCCGCGCCCGCGCACGAACTCCTCGATCTCGCGGCGCGGCGTGCGCAGCGGCGCCGCCACGTGCACCCCGTGCCCGTCCACCGTGAGCTCCAGGGTGCGCCGGCGGCGGGCGGTCCGCACGACCTCGTACTCGATCGCGGTGCCGGCGTGCTCCACCGAGCCGCGTTCCGGATCCCGTACCGGGACCGCGCTGCGGGTGGAGCGAGCCGCGCCAGCCTGTCGTGCCACGGACGCTCCCCCTGGATGCACCGCTAGCGTACCGCGGACCGCGCGCGGCGAGGTACGTTGCGAGGCGCGCGGTCGAGCGAGGAACTCGGGCCCCGCGGGGCCCGGGGCGCGGGTTTCCCCCGGGCCGCCGCACGCGAGGCCGCGCGAGACCTGCCGATGATCCCGCTGGCAGGGATCGGCGATGATCACCGGCGTGCCGGCAGGCGGGAGCACACGATGCGTGAGCACGGGCGCGAGCATGGGCGCGAGCAGGGTACGGCGCCGGCGACGGCGGACGGGAGCAGGCTTCCGCGCTGGTCCACACCGACGCTCACGATCGTCGGTGGCAGCATGTTCGTCAGCGGCCTCTTCGTGCTCGCAGCCACCGGGCACGCGTACTCGCTGCCGATGTACGGCTTCATCCTCGGCAGCGCGATCCTGCTCGGCCTGCCCCTGCTTCTCGTCACCATCGTCGTGGCGGGCAGCGAGTCGCTCCTCGGCCGCGCGTGGGCGAACGGGCTGTCGCGCCTCGGCGGCGCGGACCGGCGCCTTCGCGGGACAAGCGTCCGCGCGGTGCGCTATGCCTCCGTGCTCTGGCTCGCGAACGGCGCCGCGATGTGGCTTGCCACGCTGCTCGCGCAGCTCTGACGCTCCAGACCGCGGCGGAGACCGCTCAGGCCGCAGGCCGATCCCCCGCTTGCGGCTCCGTGCGCTCGTGGGATCCCGGCCGGCGAGGCTGCTCGACGCCGAGGTACACCGCGGAGAAGCGGGGGAACAGCCGGTTTACCACGATCACCGTGATGATGGAGGCGGTCGCGCCGACCACGAAGATCGACCCGACGAGGCCCAGGAAGTCGTTGCCGATGCCGCCGCCGGAGAGGAGTCCGCTTGCGGTCACGCGACCGGAGAGCTCGCCCACGAAGAGCGGCTTGTGGACCAGGTAGATCGCGAACGCAAGGGGCGCCAGCGCGCGGAACGGCGCGAGCAGCGCGTGGCCCCCGCGGTTGCGCTCGACCGCGCGGATCGCCGCCGGCCACACAATGAACCCGAACACGGCGAACAGGAACACCGTCACGCCGAAGTAGGACTCCGGGTATCCCGGGCCGCGCTCGCCGAGATACACGTACACGGCCGTGGACGCCACCATCCCGATCGCCGCCGCCGCGATGATGCGGCGGCTGAAGCGAACGTGACCCTGCGTCCGCGCGACCCACAGTCCGAACGTGAACGAGAAGACCCACATCAGCGGGTTGCGATACGCCAGCGTCCACCCGAGGGCATCGAGCGGGCGGTCGCGGTAGTACAGGATGGTCGCGACGTTGAGCGCGAACGCGGCCACCACGTACCACTTGAGATCGCGGTCATCCACGAAGCGCAGCGGGTACAGCGCTGCGGTCAGGAACAGGAGCACCACCACGTAGTAGTACTGGCCGGAGATGTCGAAGAGCAGGAACGATTGCACGAGGTCGCCGGTCAGCGCCCCGGTGCGCCACACCTGGTACAGCAGCGCGACGGTCATCCAGAAGAGGAGGGGGATCGCCAGCCGCCGCAGGCGCGCGGTGAGCAGGGTACTGAAGTTCGGGCTGTGGTCGCGGGCGCTGAGGAAGCCAGACATGAACAGGAAGATCGGCACCGAGGAGTTGGCCACCAGCTGCGTCAGGCGCATGGTGAGCAGCTCGGCGCGGGGCGTGGTGCCCCACGGGCCGAAGTACGCGTGGAGGCAGATCACCCAGATGATCGCGATGCCGCGGAGCGCGTCGAACTCCTCGATGCGGCGCGCGGGCATCTTCAACGGGGCACGCGCGCGGGTCGCAGGCGGCGGCGCGACATGCGGCTCGCGCGGTGACATGTTCAGCATGGCCCGACCTTCCGGTCGCTGGCGGGAGGGCTCAGACAAAGCCTAGACGCCGTTCGCACGCACGAGCATCGGGGAAAGCCTGATCGCGCAGCCGACCAACGGCGTTCGTCAGCTGGCCTGCGGGCGGGCGGCGATCAGGACCTCGACCGCCACGCGGTCCTGGACCCGGACCGTGGGGGTGTTCGGTGGCGTGATGTCGAAGTCCTTCCACACGAACGCCGTCTTGCCGAGGACGTTCAGCACCGTGCCGTCCAGGCGCGCCTCGACCTCGAAGGCGATGGGGCGCTCCACGCCGTTGATGGCGAGCGTGCCGGTCACGGTCTGCTTCACCGTCTGTCCGGCCTCGTAGCGGTCGGGGAGGCCCGCCAGCGCGGGAACGGTCAGCACCGCCGCCGGGTGCGCGCGGAACATCTGGCGCACGAACGCGTCACGTCGCGGCTGGTCGCTGGCGAGCTGCTGCAGGTCGAGCGTGATCTTCGAGGCGCGGCCGTCCAGATGGATCTCGCCGGCGAGGGCGGTGCCCCGCACGACGGCGTCATTGGGGAGCGGGAGGTTCGCCAGCTTCTCGTTCACGGTGAACGTCGCCTGCGACCCGCTGCCCACGACGAATGTCACGTTCTTCAGGTCCGCCGGCGTGGCGAATCGCGCGGGAACGCCGCCGGCCGTGGCGGCCGTGGCGCCGGCTGCGGCCGGGCTCGCCGAGGCACCCGCGGCGGTGGCGCCGGTGCTCGTCGCGGCGGGCTCACCCCGGACGCCCGCAACTGCCGGGAGGGCGAGCGCTCCACTCTCGGCGTCTCCCTGCCCCGCCAGGCCGAGGCCCACCGCCACGGCGATGCCGGCCACTGCGACGCTGACCAGCGGCATCCTCGGCAGCGCGCGCCCGCGCAGGAGTGCGACGCCCAGCGCAGTCACCGCGAAGACGATCGCAGCGATGGGGAGCCCGAAGGTCAGCATCCGCGCGAACATCGCCTCGCTCGCGGCGAGCGCCACCACCAGGACGACGAACGCGCCGCCCCACGCGATCGCGAACGCGCGTGCGGAGAGCGCCTGCCGCAGCCCGCCTGCCGCGACCCCGGCGACCAGCGCGCCCAGGGTCACCGTGGCCGTGTTGAAGATCGCGTCATCGGGCGAATGCAGCGGCAGCGAGAGCAGCGCCGCGACGAGCGCCGCAACGGCGCCAGAGAGCAGTCCGGCCAGCATCGAGCCTCCCATGGGTCTGGTGTTGAGCCACCATGGTCTCAAGCGCGGCCCGTGAAGGTGTTAGCGATCTATTTCAAAGATCAGCGGGGCGTGATCAGAAGGCTTGGGTCCCTTGCGGAAGTCCCGGTCGATGCCGCACGACCGCAGCGATGCCGCCAGGTCCGGCGATACGAGCGCCAGGTCGATGCGCAGGCCGAGTCCCCGGTGGAAGTCGCCGCCGCGGTAGTCCCACCACGTGAAATGCGCCCCCACGGGGTCCAGGTGGCGGTAGGCGTCCACGAGCCCCCGCTCGAGGATGGCCGCGAGGCGCGCGCGCTCGTCGGGCGTGACGTGCGTGGAGTGTGCGAACGTGGCCGGGCTGTACACATCCACATCCGCCGGGGCGATGTTGAAGTCACCGGCCACCACCAGCGGCTGCCCGGCGAGGGCCTCGACCCGCCGCCCCATCGCCTCCAGGAACTCGAGCTTCAGCGGGAACATCGGATCGTCCAGCGTGCGGCCGTTGATCACGTAGACGCTGACGAAGCGCACGCCCCCGATCGTCGCCTCGATCCAGCGCGCCTCGCTGGCCAGCGGTGCGCCCGGAAGCCCGCAGGTAACGTCGAGGATCGGCGTGCCGGTGGGGGCGAGGATGGCGACCCCCGCCCACTGCCCGGCGCTGTGGTCCGCAGCGGTGTACCCGGCCTCCATCAGCGCCCCGCGCGGGAACGCCTCGGCCGTGGTCTTCGTCTCCTGCAGGCAGAGCACGTCCGGGTGGTGGACGTGCAGGAACTCCAGCACGCGCGGGATGCGCGCCTTCAGCGAGTTCACGTTCCAGGTTGCGATCTTCATCGGCCGCCGTGCCTTGTGCCGCGCTTCATGGTGGTCGACGCGATCAGGACGAGGCGTCCGGGGTCGCGGGCGGAGTGAGCGCGGGGCCAGTGCGCGTGGGATCCGGGAACGGGAGTGCGCTGGTGCCCACGCCCCCGGTCACGGTGGGCGGAAACGGCGTGTGGTCCAGCAGGATCGACAGCATCAGCGTGCCCTCGCCGCCGCTGATCACGTCCAGCCGCGGCGTCACGGTGAAGGTGCCGTCGCCATTGTTCACGATCGTCCCGGAGGCGATCGCGCCACCCAGCCCTCGCTCGCCCACGGTCATGCCCCAGCGGCCGCCGATGATCGGCGCGGACTCGGCCGGTTCCGGCAGGTCCTCGTGGTTCACGACCACCCACCAGGTGCCCTTGCCCGGCGTGCCGTCCAGGGCGCCGTCGAACTGGCCGATGAAGACCGCCGCCCCGCAAACGAACTGCGGGCACAGCTCGGCACCGCGGACCGCGCCGATGATCCTCGTCGACTCGGCGGCGAACAGGCTCGCGGGCGCCAGGAGCAGTGCGGCCATCACCGCGGGCAGGGCGGCGAGCGCGATGCGCATCAGTGCAGGCGGCGCGTGGAGCTTCATCGCGCTCAGTGTAGCAACGCCCCTCGCAAGGGACCGGCGTATCCTCGAGAGGGCGAGGCCGGCCGCGCGCTGGAGGCGCCTGCGGCACCCCGAGGAGGCGAGCATGGCCCGGCGATCCCGCGCGCACCTCGGGGCCGCGGCCGCCATGCTGTCCATGCTCGTGGGCCTCGGCGCCGGGTGTTCCGTGCGTACACCGGGGCCGAGCCCCACCCCCACGACCGCGCCGGCGACGCGGGCGACCGCGACTCCCTCGGCGGCCGCAACGCCGTGGGACTACTGCGCCGCGATCGGCACGATCGATCGCCCGGACGCGAGGTACCTCGGCGACGGTACGCGCGAGGTGATCCAGGATGCGCTCGCGGTGGCGGAGCGGCTGCCGCAACGGTTCGCTGACCCGGCGGCCAGGCGGGTCGCGATTCCGTGGCGTTGCATGGGCGGCGCGGTCTGGGCCTGCGATCCGGGCGCGAACCTCCCCTGCGGTCCGGCGAACACCAGCCGCGACCCCGACGAGGGCATGCGCACCTACTGCACGGAGCACCCGGACGGCGTGCTCCCCGCGTACGTCACCGGTCACGACACGCTGTACGCGTGGAGCTGCCGGGGGGGCCAGGCGGTGATCGACGGCCAGCCATTCCACGTCGATGAACGCGGCTTCGTCGCGGAGTTCTGGTACCGCCTCGAACGCCCGCGTTAGCGCGCAGGCGCGGCGGCTACACGGCGCCCGGCTTGAACACCATGACGGCAACCACCGCCACGAGGATCACGAGGTCGATGCGCGACGCCGTGAGCATCCGGCTGGTGAGCGCCACCACCTCGGGGTGGGCGGGGCCGTGCTGCTCCAGCAGGGCGCTGATCTGCCTGCCCTTCGGCGTCAGGTAGCCCATCCCGATCCCGGCGCTGGCGAAGATCCCCAGGAACCCCAGGCTCACCCACGGCGCCGCCATCAGGCCACCGATGCCCGCCATCCCCAGTCCCATGAGCAGGACCACCACGGCCAGCGGCGAGAAGAACCGCTTCCCGAACCACTCGAAGCGCCCGAGCAACGCCGTCATCTCCTCCGGCGTGCCGTGGGCGCGCACCTGCTCCGCGAGGATCGTGAGCGTGAGTCCGCCACCGACCCACGCGACGGCCGCCAACACGTGCAAGAACTTCAGGACGGTGTACACGTCGATCAAGGACGCCCCCCGGAGATGCCTCGGCGTGCGATTTCCGCGCGCTCGAATGTGCAAATACGTTCGCCGAGGGGGCAGGGGTGCGTCAAGATGCCGATCCCGGTCAGCGCATCGCCTGGGGCGCGCCGGCGGTGGCGCCGCGCCGGACGACCGTGTCCCCGGTGGCGGGGTCCCGGTCGAGCACGATCAGGTCCTCGATGCGCTCGCGCAGCGCCGGGACGTGGCTGACGATGACCACGAGGCGATCGTCCGACTCCGTGACCAGCCGCTCGATGCCCTCCATCGCCAGGTCAAGGTGCTCCTCGTCGAGGCTGCCGAAGCCCTCGTCGAGGAAGAACGCATCGAGCCGGCCGCCCCCCTGAGTCACCATCTCGGCCAGCGCGAGGGCCAGCGAGAGGGACGCCAGGAACGTCTCCCCGCCGGAGAGCGTCTCGCTGCGGCGCGGGTGCTCGGCGGCGGTCAGGTCGGTGACGTCGAACGATCCGTCGTTCGCGAACCGGTAGCGCCCGCGCGACAGTCGCTCGAACCACTCGCTCCCGATCTCGGCGAGCGAGGTGCGCTCGTCCTCCAGCAGGTAGTTGAGGAACCTCGAGGGCACCAGGTCGGTCGAAAGCCGCTGGTAGATTGCACGGCGCGCCTCGATGGCCGCCGCCCGCTGCTCCGCGTCCGCTCCTTCTGCGACCCGACGCTCATCCTCCGCGATCAGCGCATCGAGCACCGCGATGCCCTGCTTCACCGCCGCCACCGCGCTCTCGAACGACGCGCCGTCAGGGACGCCGCACGCGGCCAGTGCGGCACGGAGACGCCCGGCCGCGGCCTCGGCGCCGTCGATGGCGGCGCGCTCGGTCTCCGTGGCGGCGCTGCGTTCCGACACCCAGCGGGCGCGCACCTCGTCGAGCAGCGCGCGCACGGCGGCCGGCGCTCCGTCGTCGGGGACTGCCACGCCCAGCTTCGCCGCGACGGTGGCCAGGCGGAGGCGGAGCGAGGTGAGCGCCCGCCCGCCCGCCTCCTGTGCATCGGTCGCCCGCGCCTCGGCCTGGTGCGCCGATTGCAGGGCGCCGTCCGCGTCACGCACAGCGGCCTCCGCCTCGGTCAGCGCGGCTTTCAGTGCGGCGAGGATGGCGGCGGGATTGCCCCCGCCGAGGAGGTCGCGCACGCGCGCACCCGCCGTGTCGAGCGCCGCGTCTGCCTCGGCGAGGGCGGTGGCGGCGGCGGTCACCGTTGCGGTATCACGTTCCGCCTGCTGCCCGACCGCGGCCGCGGTCGCTGTGGCCGCGCTGGCGGCGTCCCGCGCCCGCCTCGCGGCGGTGTCGGCACGCTGGTGGGCGGCCTCCGCCGAGGCGCGTTCCGCGTGCGCGCGGTCGAGGTCCGGCGACGCCTCGGCCGGGGGGAGCTTCGCGATCTTGCGTCCGCAAACGGGACAGGGGTCCCCGGCGGCGACCCCGTCGCGCAGGGCGAGCGCGTAATCGAGGCGCTCGGCGGCATGCACGGCGTCGTCGGCGGCGGTCACGGCGCCCTGCGTACTCGCCAGCGCCTGCTCCGCGCGCGCCGCCTCGGCGCCACGTTGCTTCGACGCGGCCGCGGCCGCCGTGGCCTTCGCCTGCGCGGCCGCGAGAGCGGCCTCCGCGGACGCGTGCTGCCGCGCGCGATCGTCGCGCAGCGCGCGCGCGTGCTCCTGCGCCTGCAATGCCGCGCTCGCCTCCTCGATGCGACCCGCGCCGCCGCTCGCCTCCAGCGCGGCATCGCGCGCGGCGCTCGCGGCGGCCAGACCAGCCTCGGCGGTCTCGCGCGCGCTGCGGGCTTCCGCCGTGCGCTGCGCGAGCGACGCGAAGCCGTCGATAGTCTGGTTGCTCTCCTCGGCACGCGGGAGGCCAGCGCGCAGCGCCTCGATCTCGGCGATGCGCAGCTGTGCGAGCGCAGCCTGCGCACGCGCCTCGCCCTCGATGCGCACCTGCTCCTCGATGGCCGGGCGCTGCGCCTCCAGCGTGGCGAGCCGCTGCTGCTGCCCGGCGCGATCGGTGCGCCGCTCTCCCACCCGCACACGCGCCGCCGCGACGTCCTCGATCTGCTTCGCAAGGTCAGCAGCGTCGACCACCGCCTCGTGCAGCCGGTCCTTCGCGACGACCTGCATGGCGCCCACGCGGTCGAGGTTGAACACCCCCTGCAGCACCCTGTCGCGCTCCACCGCCGTGGCGTTCAGGAACTCGGCGAAGCGGTTCTGCGCGAGCAGCACGGAGCGCCGGAAGGCGTCGAAGTCCAGCCCGAGCAGCGCCGTGATGCGGTCGGTCACGGCCTTCTGGCCCGTGATCGCCGCGCCCGTGTCCGCCTCACCGCGCTCATCGTCGTACTTGCAGAGCGAGTGGTTGCCCTGGCCCTTGCTCCGGATCGCGCGCGTCACCTGCCACGCCTGGCCGTCCACGCGGAAGGTCAGCTGCACCTGCGCGACCTGCTGCCGCTGGTGGATCAGCCCCTTCGTGTCGGCGCCGCTGGAGGGCGTGCGCCCGTACAGCGCGAAGGCGATGGCGTCGAGGATGCTCGACTTGCCGCTGCCGATCGGGCCGACCACGCCGACCAGGCGCCGGACCCGCCAGTCGAAGCGCGTCTCCTCGGCGTACGAGCGGAAGCCGTTGACGACGAGCTCAAGGGGTCGCATCCACGACCTCCTCGTGCAGCTCGGCGAAGGCGGCGCGCACCCCGTCCGGGGGCGGCTCGCCGTGCTCGCGCTCGTGGTACTCCCCGTAGAGCTCGTCCCACGATCGCCCGGCGCGCCCCTCCGGGCGGGCGGTGGCGCGCGGGTAGTCGGCGCGCACGCGCACGAGGCGAGCGAAGGTCGTCGCCGCACGCGCCGCGAGGGCGGGATCGGGTCCGGGAGTGCGCACGACGAGATCCAGGTAGGCGTCCGCGAACTCCTCGCGGCGCGCCTCCACCTCGTCCCACGTCCCGCTGGCGCGCACCAGGGGCAGCCGCGAGGGCGTGGTGAGCGCCACCGACTCCACGCGCGCGGGTCCGCGCGGCACAGCCTCCACGATCACCACGCGCTTCTCCTCGCCCGCCTCGCCGAAGTCGAGCGGGAGGAGCGATCCGGCGTACTCCGCGGGGCCGGGCGCGCCAGGGACGCGCTGCGGGGCGTGGATGTGCCCCATCGCGATATACTGCGGACCGGGCGGCAGCCCCGAGCCGTCGATGGTGTACGTCTCGCCCATGTGCAGCTCGCGCTCGCCGCGCCCGTACTCCCGGCCGCGCACGACCGCGCCGTTCACGGTCGCATGCGCCACGAGCACGGTCACCGCCTTGGCGGCCTCGCGGTCGAGGGCCTCGCCCATCAGGCGGAAGATGCCGCTGAGCCGGTCCTTGTACTGGCCGTACCACTCGCCGGACTCCGCCATGAAGTCCACCACGCGGCCCTCGCGCAGGAAGGGGACGCACGCGATCGCGGCGCGACCCGCAGGGGTGTCGAGGCACAGCATGCCGCCCTCGTGCGGGCGCCGGATGCGGCCCACCAGGTGCACGCCCATGGGCAGCACGAGCGGCGCGAGGACCTCGAACAGCTCGCCCGAGTCGTGGTTGCCCGCGATCGCGACGACCGCGCGCCGTCCCCCGTCCGCGAGGCGGATCAGCGCGCCGATGCCGTCGCCCAGCGCGTCCGTGGGCGGCGCGCTGCGATCCCACAGGTCGCCCGATACCACGACGAGATCGACGGCGTGCGCTTCGGCGATCCCCTGCACCTCGTCCAGCGCTTCGCGGAACTCCGCGGCGCGGTCGTAGCGGCCGATGTGCTTGCCGATGTGCCAGTCCGAGGTGTGGAGGATGCGCATGGTGGCTCGCGCCTACAGCCCGCGGAACGGGTCGGCGTCGCCGTCGCGGCGCACCTCGTCGGCTCGCGTGGCCCAGGGGACGCGCGGGAAGTTGAGGACGATTGGCACCGGGACGGCGGGCTGGCCCAGGACCATCGTGCCGGGCTTCAGCAGCCGCGCACGCGCCTTCGTGGAGGGGAGCATCCAGCCGAACTCGGCGCGCTCGGACTCCGCGGCGTCCAGCCGGCCGGTCACGCGGATCGAGGCGTTCTCCAGCACGTCGGGCGCCACGCGCGAGGCGCTCTGCTGCGCGCCGATCATCAGCACGCCCAGCGACCGCCCGCGCTGCGCGATGTCGATCAGCATCTCCTTCAGCGGGCTCTGTCCCTCGCGCGGGGCGTACTTGTTCAACTCGTCGAGGACGATGATCGACAGCGGCAGCCGCTGCCCGCTCTCCTCCTTCTCGCGGAACGTCTCGCGCAGCAGCGCGCCGACGACGAAGCGCTGCGCGAGGTCGTGCAGGTTCTGGATCGCGACGACGCTCACGGTGGCCACGCGGCGGTCGATGCGGTGGCTGTCGCCGTCGCGGACGAGGCGCCCGAGGCGCGTGTCCTGCGCGGCGGCGTGCAGGCGGCGCATGAAGGCGCTCACCGTGCCGCCCTGCACGCGTCCGCTCCACGCGAAGTCCGGCTCGCCGCCCTCCTCGGGCTCGAGGTGCGTGCCGATCTCGTCCGCGAGGTCGCGCAGCGTGCGGATCACGCGCTCGCTGGCGCGGGCGTGCACGGCATGCTGGCCGCCCTCGCGGTCGTTCGTGTCGCGGAGCACCACGGCGCCCGGCGCGCCGAGGACGTCCACGGCCAGGCGCTTCAGCTGCGCGCGTACTCGCTCCTCCACGAACGGGATCTGGTTGCGCGCGTCGTTCGCGTCCGTGAACACGAACTGCAGCAGGTCCTCCTCGATGAACTCGCGGGGCGTCCAGTGGAAGGCGGCGATGCCGTTCGAGCGGCCGCTGACGTCCGGCATCAGCGCATCGCCCGCGTGCGCCCTCGGCGGCGCCCAGTACGCCACCGTCGGTACGCCGGGCGCGGGGGCGGCGGCGCGCGTTCCCGGCGTCGCGAGGGCGAACGCGGTCGGCTCGACGCCCAGCGTGCGCCACGCGGCGGCGTCATCGTCCGCGAACTCGGTGCCGGGGCGGTCCAGCCACAGCAGGTCCTCGCCCTTCACGTTGAAGACGAGGACGCGGGTGTTGGCGGCGGACGGGCCCATCAGCTCGGGGTGCCCGGCGAGCAGGCGCACGAAGAAGAACGCGAACGTCGTCTTCGTCGCGACGCCGGAGACGCCGGCGATCGACATGTGGCCGCCCTTGGTGCCATCGAAGAAGTCGAGGTCCACGTAGACGGGCTCGCCGTCGCGCCCGCGGCCCACGGCCATCTTGCGCTTCATCTCGTCCGCATAAAGCGCACGGTCGCGCTCGATGCCGCGCGCGCGGAAGACCTCTTCGCCGGGGTCCGGGGCGACCCACACCTCGGGGTCCACGCGGGTCACCGCGACCTGCGCGGTGCGCACCTTCGCCGCGGGCTGCAGGCCGCCGCCGGTCGCGTAGTCCCCGGCGATGCGGTGCACGTCGCTCTCGTACGCGGCTCCCTCGTACGTCGCCTCGCTCTCGACCACCACGCCGTACGTGCACAGCGTGCCGATCCCCGGGACGTCCGTGCGCACGACGACGAGATCGTCCACCGCGAGGTACGCGCCCGGGTCGAGGACCACGCGGAACTCCTGCGAGGACGTGTGTCCGATGCCGACCACGCGGCCCACACGCTCGCTGGTCTGCAGATCGCCGCCGGGGTGGTTCATCATGCGGTCGCTCCCGTCGGCGCTCCGTGCACCGCCTCGCGCAGCGCGCGGCGGACGAGGCCCTCGTCGCCCAGCCAGCGCCGCAGCTCCTTCTCGAGCGCCGCGATCGGCACCAGGTTCTGGGGGGCCCGCGCGTCCATGTGCAGGGGCATCGCCGCCAGTGGCAGCAGCGCCGCCGTGCGATCTGCGAGGATGCGCGCGCGCTCGATGCCGATCGCCTCGGGCGCCTCGACGCGCGCGATGCCGGACCACGAGTGCCCGTGCGGCACCTGCGCGATGCGCACGTACCACGAGTAGCGCTGGAACTGCCGCTCGGGGATCAGGAAGATCGGCGTCCGCTCGCCGGCGCGCAGCGCGCCCACCACGCGGCGCTCGGCGGCCTGCAGGTACTGGTGGTGGTGGCTCTTGATATACCCCACCATGTCGTGCGCGCCCAGGTCGTGGATGCGCCCGTCCGCGATGACGAAGCGCTCACCCAGCAGCAGGCGGCGCACCACGTCCGTCTCTGCCTGCCCGCGCCGCGTGTCCAGGCGCGACCGCAGCGACGGCACGTCGTTGCCCTCGGCGGATTCGACCACGTACTCCAGGCCGGGGACGAGGGGCAACTCCGGGAGCGCTGCGTCCCCGAAGACGGCCACGCGGCCCACGGTGATCTCGGCGAAGGTGGAGGCGCGCGCTTCGCGGTCCCAGACGGAGGCACCGACGGCGTACGCGGCGCAGATGCCGGGCACCGGGCCGGTGTCGGGGTCATCGAGGGTGAGGCGGGCCTCCAGGCGCTGCACGCCGTCCACGAAGGCGACATGGCGCACGCCATCGTCGCGGCCGGGGAGGGGTTCCCACGCGCCACGCACCTCGACCGCAGTCTCGACGCTGTCCGCTTCGCTGGGGAGCGAATCCGGGTCGGATTCGAAGGGCGCGCCGTACTCGGGGGACCAGTCCTCCACGTACAGCTTGGCCATCCGCGCGATTCTACCCGCTCCGGGTCTAGAACGCTCGTTCTCCCAGTGCGAAATCCCCGCGGCCCGCACTGGCTTGATTTCGGGGCGCACAATCGCGTAACCATGTGCCCGGCAGCAGGCGGGGGGCGAGATGGGGAACGCCAGGCCAACCGGGACGAGACGCCCCACGCGACCGCGCATGCCGGTGGCGCGGGATCCGCTGGCGGCCGCACGAGCGCTCGCGCCAGTGATCCGCGAGGCCGCACCCGCCATCGAGCGCGACCGCCGTGTGCCCCTGGATCTGATCGACGCCGTGCGTGACGCCGGGCTCTTCCACATGCTCATCCCGCGCAGCCTGGGCGGTGCGGAGGTCGACCCGGTGATCGCCTCGCGGGTGGTGGAGGAGATCGCGACGGCAGACGCCTCCACCGGCTGGGTGGTCATGCTCGCCATGCAGTCGAACGCCTTCGCCGGCTTCATGGAGGAGCGCCACGCCCTCGAGGTGTGGGGGAACGGGGGGATCATCGCCGGCACCGCGCGCCCGATCGGGCGCGCCGTCGCCATGAGCGGTGCCGAGGAGGGCTACATGGTGTCCGGCCGCTGGCCCTTCGCCAGCGGGAGCAGCCACGCCGACTGGTTCCTCGCGGAGTGCGTGGTGTACGAAGGCGAGCAGCCCCGCAAGGACGCCGCGGGCAAGGACGTCACGCGCATGCTCTTCGTCCCGCGCGAGGACGTGACCGTGATCGATACGTGGAACACCACCGGACTGCGGGGGACGGCGAGCAACGACTTCACGGTGCAGGGCTCGTTCGTGCCGCACGGCCGCGGATTCCAGATCATGGTGTCGCTCCCACAGAACGACCACCCGCTGTACCGCACGGAGCCGATCGCCTTCGTGAACCACGGGAGCCACGCCCTGGGCGTGGCACGCACGGCGCTCGATGTGGCGGTCGATCTGATCGGGCAGAAGCGCGGCTGGGGCGACGTTCCGCTGCGCGAGGTGCCCCGGATGCAGGGCATCGTCGCGGAGGCGACGGCGGAGATCGAGGCAGCGCGCGCGTTTCTCTACGCTGCGGCGGGGGAGCTGTGGAGCGCTGCGGTCGCCGGCACCCCGGCGCCGCGCCAGCGATCGCGAGCGCGCCTGGCCGCGAGCCATGCCATGACGGCCTCGCTGCGGACAGTGGATCTGCTGCACCGCGCGCTCGGCACCACCTCGATCATGGCGGGGAGCACGCTCGACCGCTGCTTCCGCGACCTGCACACGGCGGGTGCGCACGTGATGGTCGGTCCGCTCACGTACGAGGCCGCCGGCCGCGTCGAGCTCGGCCTGGACGCGGCGTTCCCGCTCTTCTAGCGCGGCCTCACGCTCCGGGCGTCGGGGGTTCCTTCCACGCGTACTTCATCGCGCTCCACGTCCAGCCGGGCGTGGGGCGGAAGTCGCGGACCCTCCGGCTGGACACGACCGGGAAGTCCGGCGCGGGCCAGTTGAAGGTCCACATGTGCTTTGCCATGCGCCGCTGCATGTCGTTCACCAGCTCGCGCCGGGCGCTCCGGTCCGTCACCAGCCGCTGCTTCTGGGCGATCTCACGGAACGCGGCGTACTCAGCGTCGGACCGCGCGAGCGCTCCCCACACGTCTGCGCCACCCACCGTCGCGCCGCCGAGGCCGGCCTGCGCGAAGGTGTACGACTGGATGTCGGGCCGGGAGACGAAGCTCTGGTAGACGCCACCATCCGGGAACACCTTGCCGCCGGTGTGCGCGGCGTAGTCCACGATCCTCGTCTCCTGCGTGATGCCGACCGCCGCGAGCATGGAGGTCATCAGGTCCGCGTAGCGGAACGTGACGGTGTACTCCGCGTTGTTCGAGGTCTGGAGCTGGAACTTGAACTTCTCCTGGCCGGCCGCCAGCAGAAGCTTCTTCGCCTCGGCGGGGTCGTAGGTGTTCAGGTACTTCCCGTCCTCGCCCATCTTCGCGGGGTCCAGCACCCACGAGGTGAGCCACGGCAGGACCAGCGCGGCGTTGCGTCCGCGCCCCAGCAGAAGGTTCTTGATCCACGACGCACGGTCGATGGCGAGCGCGAACGCCCGCCGCACCCGGACATCGTTGAACGGCGTCCTGCGCATGTCGAAGATCCACGGGCTCCAGGCCAGTGACGGCTGCCAGTCGACCTGCAGCCGATCGGACCGCTGCAGTTCCACACCCTGCGCCACGCTGAACGGCACCAGCGATCCGAACGCATCGAGCTGGTCGGCGAGCAGCGCGGCCGCGGCGTCCGCCGGGTCGGCGATGAAGCGATGCTCGATGCCGTCCAGGTGCGCGAGCTCGGCGTTGTAGTAATTCGGGTTCCGCTTCAGCTTGAAGCCGGATGCGGGGACGTATTCGACCGGGTAGTAGGGCCCGCCGCCCCGGATCTGGTCGATCGCCGTGACCTCGCCCCAGCCGGGCGCGATCTTGCCCGGCTCGGCGCCCTTCCGCGTGATGACGTCGCGGTGCTCCACCGTCCACCAGTGCGAGCCCATCATCGAGAGGAAGTCGGCGTCGGGCTTCGCGAGCTTGAACTGCAGCGTGTGGTCGTCGAGGGCCTTCGCGTTGACCTGCCGGCCGGTGTAGAGGTCGGGCAGGTTGGCCTCGAGCAGGCCGAGCGGCTGGCGCAGCGCGCTGACCTGGCGGTTGAGGCTCCAGATGACGTCGGCAGCGCTCAGCTCGAGCCCCTCCGGCGTCTTGACGCCGCGGCGGAGCTTGAAGGTCCACGTCAGCCCCTGGTCGGGGGTCTCCCATGACTCCGCAAGATCCGGGAGCACGGCCTCGACGGGGCCCGTGCTGTCCGGGCGCTCGTCCCACTGGGTCAGCCGCACGCCCGCCAGGTTCGCGATGGAGCCGAGCGAGGGGCTGCCGAGGCGGTCGTAGTCCAGCCCGATCACGTCGCCCGTCAGCTGGCCGGCGATGTGGAGGGTGCCGCCTCGTTTCGAGGCAAGGGTGCCGGGGGTGGCGCTCGGAGCCGCCGTCTGGGTGGGCGTGGGGCTGTCGGCCGGGGCGAGGCTGCGCTCCCGGGTGCAGCCGGCCAGGACGACGCCCGCGGCGCTCAGGGCTGCCCCCCGCAGCGCGGCTCGACGCGAGAGGCGGCGGACCGGGGGGCTGGCGGGGGAGGTGCCGGGGCGGGTGCTGTCCATACGTTCCTTCTGTGCGGTCGTTCGTCTTGCAGGCAGCGTCCGCCTCGCCGCGCGAAGCGCCGCGCCGAGGCGCCACGCAGCGGGCGGGCGGTCGCGGGATGTCGATCCGCGGGCGCGGACGCGCGTGCGGTTTCCGCGCGGCGCGGCCGTGGTGTGCGCGGACTCGCAATGGATCAACGATATCGCGGCGGCGGCGGATGCTCATCCCGCCGCCGAGGGGCCGGCCTGATGAGGTCAGGCGAGTTCGAATACCGGGAGCCGGAAGGGGCCGGCGTCATCCTCGCAGTCGACGAACGCCACGCGCACCGCCGTGCCACGGGGCATGCCTTCCGCGACGAACCCCGAGGCATTGGAGATGAACAGCGGGCCCTCGTCGAGCTGCACCAGGATCACCTCCCACGGGGGCACGCACTCCTTGTGGTACGGGCGCTCGAAGGTGCAGTACGTCTCAATCGTCCCCTGGCCGGACATCTCGGTCCACGTGAACCGGTCGCCGAGGCACTCGTTGCAGAGGGGCGCGGGGGGCCACTGGATCGCGGCGCATGCGTCGCAGCGCTGCAGCCGGAGCTCGCCGCGGTTGCAGTACGCCCAGAAGGTGTCGTGGTTCGCACCCAGGGTGCGATTCGGGCGTCGCTCGGTCATCGGTCGCCTCGCCGGTACATGATTGAGAACGCCCCGGCCGCGCCGTGGTGCCCGAACATCGAGGTGCGCGCGTCCTCGACCTGGCGCTTCCCCGCGTCGTGGCGGAGCTGGCGGACCGCCTCCACCTGGTGGTTCCAGCCCTGCACGGAGGACTCCGCCAGCATCCCGCCGCCGGTGTTGCACGGCAGCTCCCCGCCGATCGCGATGCGCCCCTCCTGCACGTACGCCAGGCCCTCGCCGGGCCCGCAGAACCCGAATCCCTCCAGGTTCAGCGGCAGGTGGATGCTGAAGGCGTCGTACGTCTGGAAGTGGTCCACGTCGACCGGCGCCATCTCCGCCATCTCGAAGCATTGCGTCCCGGCGGCATGCAGCACGTGCTGGTGCAGGTCGAAGATGCGGTCGCTCAGCGGCGGCGCACCGGTGTTGGAGCTCGAGCGGCCGAAGCCGCTGACCAGCACCGGGGGCTTCGGTAGGTCGGCGGCGCGCTCGCGGGTGGTGAGGATCAGCGCCGCTCCGCCGTCGTTCACCATGCAGTAGTCGTAGATCTTGAGCGGGCGGCAGATGTACCGGGCGTTCTCGTAGTCGCCCTCCGTGATCGGCGTGCGCATGATCGCGTTGTCGTTGAGCGCCGCGTGGTCGCGGATCGTGCGCGAGACGGTGCCGAGCTGCTCCTCGGTGCTGCCGTAGCGGAGCTGGTGGGCCTTGAACATCATGGCGTAGATCGCGCCCTGCGAGGACCAGCCCCACGGGTGGTAGTAGTGCGTGGAGAGCGGCTGGTCCGGGCCGCCCCCGCTGGCGGCACGCGGCCCCGCCCCGCGCTGCTGGTTCCCATAGACCAGCGCCACGGTGGTGCACGCACCCGAGGCGATCGCCTGCGCGGCCTGCGGGATCAACTGGTCCACGGGGCCCTCGGCGCCCCAGATCGGGCTGATGCCCAGGGACTCGCACAGACGCTGATGCGAGATCGGCCCGCCCACCGCGAGGCCGTCGATGTCCGTCTTCGCCAGCGCGCAGTCCGCGAGCGCGCGCTGCAGGGCGATCGCGCCCAGCGCGTACGAGTCGGGGGCGCCGGACTCGTCCTGTCCCGCCTGGCGCGCCTGCCGCGTGGCCTCGTAGTCCCGGGCGTAGTCGGTCTCGCCGATGCCTACCACGGCGACGCGGTCACTGATCCGGCGCAGGCGAGCGAGGTCGTAGCCCATGTCGTCCGCCTATCCCGGCGCGCGCCCCGCGTGGAGCACCGCGCCGCTCGCGGTTATAGCACGGGGCCTCGACCACTGACAGCGGCCGGCGCGGCGATCCCTCGCGCTTTACCGGTCCCTCGCATTGACAGGGCACCGGGCGCGGCCTACCTTCCCGCCCTGCGCGCGGAACGTGCCGGGTTCCGCGCCCACGGGCGCGCCCCGTGCTGCGTCTGGGATGCGCGATGAGATGCGCCAGGATGCGCTGTGAGAGACGAGGATCGATGTACCTCAACGCCTTCGCAAACACGATCGCGCCCCTCGACATGACGAAGACCGAGGAGTTCGCGAGCCTGCTGGAGAGCGCGCGCGATCTGCACATCCCGTACGAGCTCCCCGTGCCGTGCTTCTCGAAGCAGACGATCGTGAACGGAATGCGCTTCCAGTACCTCGAGTGGGGCAGCCCGGAGAACCCGCCGGTGGTGGTCGCGCATGGCGGCAACCAGACCGCGCACTCGTGGGACCTGGTCAGCCTCGTGCTCGCCAGGAAGTTCCACGTGTTCGCCCCCGACCAGCGCGGCCACGGCGACAGCGAATGGCCCCGCGACGGCGAGATGACGCCCTCGCAGATGGCAGAGGACATGCGTGAGCTGATCCGCGCGTGGGGCATCGACCGCCCGATCCTCTTCGGGCACTCCATGGGCGGCATCATGTCCATGTACCTGCTGACGCGGAACCCGAACCTCGTGGAGCGCGTGATCTTCGTCGACATCGGTCCCGAGGTGGCCACGGAGGGGACCGCGCGCATCCGCGAGTTCGTCTCCGAGAACCGCGAGTTCGACACGATGGAGCAGTTCATCGAGAACGTCCGCCAGTACGACCCGTTCCGGTCGGACGAGCACATTCGCCGCACCGCGCGCTACAACCTGCTGCAGCGCGCCGACGGCAAGTTCGCCACGAAGCACGTCAACCGCGGCGAGTCGCCTCGCACCGTGCGCCGGCCCTCGTTCGAGGAGGTGATGCGCATCGGCTGTCCGGCGCTGGTGGTGCGCGGCGGGGAGAGCAGGGTGCTCACGGCGGACGGCGCGGTGAAGTTCGCGGAGGCGCTGCCGCAGGGGCGCACGGTCACCGTCCCTGACTGCGGTCACAACGTGCACTCCCAGAACACGCTGGGCTTCCTGGAGGCCGTGCTGCCGTTCGTCGGGTTCTAGGTATTGGGGCGGTCCGCGCGGCCGCGCGTCACCGCCGCGCCTCGACCTCGGCCCGGGCCTCGACCGGGGCGCGGCGAGGCGCCACGGGGCCCGTCTCCGGCATGAGGTACGCGCACACCGCGAGGATCAGCGCGAGCCCGCACGCGATCGCCAGGCCGAGGGTGAACGAGCCGGTCTGGTCGCGCAGGTAGCCGACCAGCAAGGGCACCACGAACCCGGCGAGGTTTCCCGCGCCCAGCACCACCGCCACGGCGATCCCGACGCGGGAGGCGGTCATTCCGGGGATCTCCATCGGGATCGTGAACACCACGGGCATGAACACCCAGCCGAAGATGCCCAGCAGCACGATGCTCGGGTAGAGGAGCAGCGGCAGGTCCATCCCGATCGCCCCCGCGGCGAACAGGGGAATGCCCAGCCCGCCCGCGATGAGGAATGGTCGCCGCCTCGGCAGGCGCACGGGGAGCGCCGACCCCAGCAGCGCCCCCAGGATGCCGAAGAACGAGAGCAGGCCGCCGATGGACCCCGCCTCCTCCAGCGTGTAGCCCCACTGCAGGTTGTAGAACGTCGGCAGCCACGACTGCAGCGAGATGAACCCGCCCAGGGCGCCCGCCAGCCCGATCGAGAGCAGCACCACGACGCGGTTGCGCAGCACCGCCGGCAGGTCACCCAGCGCGAAGGTGCCGGAGCCGGGCCCCGGACCGCCGTCCCGGCCGAGAATCACCCACAGCCCGGTCGCAGCCACGGTGGCGCCGCCGAACGCCGCCAGCGTGCCGTCCCAGCCCAGCGCCCCCGCGAATCGCGGAGCGAGCAGCATTGAGCTGGTGACGCCCAGGCTCTGGGCCACCACGTTCGCGCCGTTCACCATCGCCAGCTCTTTCGTCGAGAACCAGCGGAGCAGCACGGCGGGCGTGGCGCTGAGGTTGATCGCCGCGCCGAGCGCAAACGAAACGCGGGTGGTCAGCAGCAGCGGGAACGACGAGGCCAGCCAGGTCAGCGCCGTCAGCCCCATCAGCACCCCGCCCAGCACCAGTGACCATCGCGACCCCAGCCGTGCGGCGAGCACGCTCGCCGGAACCAGCGCGAGCGCCACCGTCAGCGACGTCACGCCGACCAGCAGGCTGACGGTGGCGTTGTCCACTCGGAAGGCATCGATGATCAGCGGAAACAGGGGCGCGACCGAGAGGAAGCCCAGGCCCATGCAGAACTGGAGCAGGAGGATGGAGGCTTCGATCACGAACCGGTAGCGCGCGGCGGGGCTGGCGGCGTGGGACTGCGTCACGGGCCTCTACTCTCGCCGCGGGGCCTTACCGCGCCCACGGGGCGCTCCACCTGCATCATACGGCCCGCGCCCGCAGGCCGCCCTCACCCGCATGCGGGAGCCAAACGCGACATGCCGCTACACTGGCCCGCATCGCCATCGCCGAGCCGGAGCGAGGCGCCAGGGCACCGCCGGTGCCCGCACACGCGGATCGGAGCGGCTGATGTCCACGATCATCCCGTTGCTCGTGGCCGTCGCCGTGGGCCTCGGGTCGTCCGCGCAGATCGCGATGATCGGGGGGATGGCGCGGGTGCGCAGTGCCCCCGAGGCGACCTTCACCTCGATGATGGCGACGCTCGCCGGGATCGGGCTGGTGCTCGCGATCCGCGGATTCCGCGGGGACGCACCCCAGTACTTCGCCCCGCTGGACCGCGGCACCACCTTCCTGGTGGTGGCCGCCGTGTCCGTGGTGATGCTGGTGCTATCGATGAAGGGCCTGCACCCCGCCTACGCGATCACCGGCATCTTCGCCACGGCGTTCCTGCTGGGAACGGCGGCGCTGGTGCCGAGGCTCGGCGTGGCGCTCTTCTTCGCGGCGAACACCGCCGGATCGCTCATCGGGGCGCTGATCTTCGACCAGCTCGGGGCGTTCGGTGCCCCGCCCGCGCACCTCAGCCCGCTGCGGATCATCGGCGTGCTCGCGGTGTTCGCCGGCGTCACCCTGGTGCGCATCGCGAAATGACCCACACCCCCCGCTAGACCACCTGGTAGCGGGGCGGCTCCAGCCACTCGGACGTGCTGGGGTTCTCCTGCGCGCGGATCTGGGCGCGGCGCCGGTCCGTCTCGATCTTCCGTGCCTGCTTGATGACGCGGTCCTGGGCACGCGCGTGCTCGCGATCGCGCTCGAGCTTCTTCTTACTGGCGGGACGGCGCGGCGTCCCGGCGAAGCCCCTCACGCGCCCTTCCTCCTCGAGCTGCGCGAGGTGGCTACGCACGTTACCGTCCGCGCTGCGGTGCAGGCGCGGGTTCACGTCGGGGTAGACCTGGAGCATGATCTCCCACGAGGTCAGCGGCTTGCCGCGGGCGAGTGCCTGCAGGATCTGCGCCTCACGCTCGTTGCGGTGGGTGATGTACATCTGGAGGCGCTCGCGGGGGTCGTTCACGATCCGTCCGTGGCCGGGGCAGATCACCTTCAGGTTGGGCAGGGCGAGCAGGCGCTCCAGACTCCGGCGGTACGGTCCGAGGTCCCGGACCGTGGTCGTCGACGATCCGAGCAGCGTGTCGCCCGTGAACAGCACCCCTTCGTCCTCGATGTAGTACGACACGGAGTCCACGCTGTGGCCAGGGGTCGCGATCACCTGCACGCGGACCCCGCCGCCGAGGTCCATGACGTCGCCGTCCTTCACCGTGTTGACCTGCGCCGGGATGCGCCCGCGCAGCAGCGCCCGCCCGTTCTCGGGGACCGTCACCTCGGCGCCCAGCTGCTCCTTGACCCATTTCAGGTTGCCCGAGTGGTCGGCATGGTGATGCGTGATCGTGGCGATGCCGATCTCCGCCTGCTCCACGGCGGCGAGGTAGCCCCGCAGGAACCACTGGTAGCGCTCCATCGCCTCGCCGGAGTCGATCGCGAGCGACTGCCCGCCCTTCCGCCCCACGAGGTAGATCGAGGTGAAGCCGGGATGCTGGGGATTCTCGTCCGGCACCATCGCGGCGCGGACGGACGGAGTGATCTGCATCGGCGGACCTCGGCTCTCCACGAGCCTGCGGGCGTCGTGCCCGGCAGGGCGCTCCCACATCGAGGGTAGCGCGCGGAGCATACCGGATGTCCGCACGCCGCGGCGTGCACGCTGCACCGCGCGGCAGTCTCCCGCGGAAGCATCGGGGCGTGCGGCATCCCGAACGCTGGCGCGAGGCAGATACGAGGAAATCGGTGCGATCGCGGGGCGATTTTCCCCGCAGGCATCTCGCGCTGCGGGGCACATTCAGTTAGGGTGTGTAAGCGGGTGGCGGGGATTCGACGGGGGCCTCATTACGCGGCGCGCCACCGTATATCTTCCTGCCGTCGACGGCCTTCGCGCCCTCGCGATCGCCGCCGTCTTCGTGTACCACGCGCACACCGCGTGGCTCCCCGGCGGCTTCCTCGGCGTCGACCTCTTCTTTGCGATCAGCGGCTTCCTGATCACGCGCGGGCTCCTCGCAGAGCACGAGGCGTTCGGTCGCGTGGACCTGCGCCGCTTCTGGCTTCGCCGCGCGCGCCGCCTCCTGCCCGCCGCGCTGGTGTTCATCTTCGTCCTCATCGCCGCCGCGCAGGCCTTCTTCCCGGACGACGTGCGATCGCTGCGCTGGGTGGCGGTGGCGGCGGTCGGGTACGTGACGAACTGGTACCTCGTGCTCAGCGAGCAGCCGTACTTCGAGACCGTGGGCCGGCCACAGATGCTCCAGCACCTCTGGTCGCTGGCCGTGGAGGAGCAGTTCTACCTGATCTGGCCGCCGGTGCTGCTGCTGGCGCTGCGTATCGCGCCCCGGCGGGTGGTGCTCGCAGCCACGGCGCTGCTGGGGCTCGCCTCGGCCGGACTGATGGCGGCGCTCTACGCGGATGGCGCCGGGGCCTCCCGGCTGTACTACGGCACGGACACCCACGCGGTGGGCCTGCTTCTGGGCGCCGCGCTGGCGTTCCTGGAGCCCGCGTGGCGTGCGCGCGAGGGGCGCCGCTTCACCCTTGCGGCCGACGGCACCGGGCTCGCCGCGCTGATCGCGATGGCGTTCCTGTTCGCATGGCTCGCCGAGTGGCGACCGCTCCTGTACCAGGGCGGATTCGTGATCGCTGCCCTGCTCAGCGTGGCGCTGATCATGTCGGCGGCAGTGCCGGGGCGATTCGCGCGATGCCTCGGCAGCCATCCGTTCCGCTGGATCGGGGTGCGCTCGTACAGCATCTACCTCTGGCACCCGCCGATGCTGGCGCTTGCCGGCGTCGCGCGGCTCGACGTCCCCCCGGCCGTGCTCGCGGCGGTCGCCGCCGCGGCGACCATCCTCGTGGCGGACCTCTCGTACCGGTACGTCGAGACGCCGATCCGCAGTGGCGGCATCCGGAACGCCCTCGACGAGTTCCGGCGGCTGCGGCCGGACACCCGGTGGGCCATCGGCGGCGCGGCGAGTTGCGCCCTGGCCGCGGTGATCGCGGGCGCCGCGCTCGCCCCCGCACCGACGCCGCCCTCGTACCTCGCCGTGGCGCAGATCAGCGGTGTGCTCACCGCGCCCGCCCCCGCCGATCCCGCCACCAGCGCTCCCTCCTGGGTGGTCCCGCGCGACGCCGTCGGTGGGTCCGCGGCGGAGGCGGTCTCGCGGTCGGCCGTCCCGGTGCGCACGCCAACGGCGGGGCTCACGGTGCGCAGCCTCAGCGCCGTGGTCACCGCCACCGTCTCGCCGGCGCCGGCGTCCTCGACCACCCCCGGCGCCGCGCCCGAGGGCACCGTTGAGCCCGCCACCAGCCCGATGCTGATCCCCGAGCCAACGGCGCTGCCGGCCGAACCTCCCGGTGGCCCGTTCCTCGCGATCGGCGATTCCGTCATGCTCGGCGCCGCCAGCGGCCTCGCGCAGGCCTTCGGGACGATCGAGGTGGATGCCGCGATCGGGCGCGATGTCGCGACCACGTTGCGCATCCTGCGCGAGCGGCGGGCGGCCGACCGGCTGCCGTCCACCGTCATCGTCCAGGTCGGCAACAACGGCCCGATCACCCGGCCGCAGATGGACGAGCTGATGCAGACCCTCTCCGGCGTCCGGCGGGTCGTGATCGTCGACCTGCACGTGCCGCAGCCGTGGGAGGCGCCGAACAACACGATGCTCGCGGATGCGGTCGCGCGGCACCCGAACGCGCGCCTCGCCGCGTGGCACGCCGCGAGCAACGCGCGCGCCGATCTGTTCTGGGACGACATGCACCTCCGCCAGCCCGGCGTGGACTCCTACGTGGCCCTGATCGTCCGAGGTGCGGACGGGCCATGAGTCCGCCGGGAACCCTCGGGGTTGTCCCGGTTCGCCGCATGCCCGATCGCGTGCTACGGTGGATGCACGGCCTCGAGGACCGTCGCACGAAGCGATGCCTCGCCTGTCGGCCGCCCAACGCACACCGCCTGCGAGCCCGGAGCCCGGCGGCGCCAGCGACTGCTGGTGATCCAACACGACGTGGACGGTACTGAGCAGCGCTGCTCCCGGTCGATGACCAGCGGCGCGCCCGTTTCACATTCCTCCGCGGCAATCATTCAGCCTGCCGGCGCTCAGCCGGCCCGGCGCATTCCGACTCGGAGACCCACGCTTGCCGTTCTTTTCCCGTATGCGCGCGACCCCCTCGGCCACCGTCGAGGCAGCCGCGTCCCACCCTGCCGTTCATACCGCCGCCCCGCCGGCGCTCGCCGTCGCTGATGCCGCCGTCACGTTCGAGGACCTCGGCGTCGCTCGCGACCTGGTGGACGCCCTGGCCGAACGCGGCATCACCGCCCCGTTCCCGGTGCAGGTGCTGACTATCCCGGACGCCCTCGCAGGCCGCGACGTCAGCGGCAAGGCGAAGACCGGCTCCGGGAAGACGCTCGCCTTCGGCCTGCCGCTGGTGGAGCGTACCCGCACCTCCCGACGTCGGCGCCCGGAGTCCATCGTCCTCGTGCCCACGCGCGAGCTGGCGAACCAGGTCGCGGCCGAGATCGCTCCGCTCGCCGAGGCGCGCGGCCTGTGGATCGCCGCGATTTACGGCGGCGTGTCCATGTCGCGGCAGATCAACGCGCTGCGCCAGGGCGTCGACATCGTGATCGCGACCCCCGGGCGCCTCAATGACCTGCTGGAGCGCGGCGAGATGAGCGTCGCCGACGTGAAGGTCGTGGTCCTGGACGAGGCTGACCAGATGGCCGACATGGGCTTCATGCCGCAGGTCGAGCGCATCCTGAAGCAGATCGAGGGAACGCCGCAGACCCTGCTGTTCTCGGCGACGCTGGACGGCGCCGTCGGGCAACTCGTCCGCAACTACCAGCACGACCCCATCCGCTACGAGGTCGAGTCGGAGACGCAGACGGTGGACAGCCTGGAGCAGCGCTTCATCGGCGTGAGCGCCGAGGATCGCCTCGCGGTGGCCGCGCGGGTCTGCGCGGGTGCATCGCGAGCGCTCGTCTTCGTGCGCACGACGCACGGCGCGGACCGCGTGGCGCGTCAGCTCGCGGACGAGGGCCTGCGCACCGCCGCGATCCACGGCCGCCTGTCACAGGCGAAGCGGGAGCGCGCGCTGGCGGCCTTCTCCGCCGGGCAGACGCCCGTCCTGGTCGCGACCAACGTCGCGGCCCGCGGGCTCCACGTCGACGGCATCGACGTCGTGATCCACTTCGATCCGCCCGAGGATCACAAGACGTACCTGCACCGCTCGGGCCGCACCGCGCGCGCCGGCGAAGACGGCCTCGTGGTGACGCTCGTGCTCCCGGAGCAGATGCGCGACATCGCTGCCATCCAGCGCGACGCGGGCCTCGACCTGGCGATCGTGCCGATGCGCCCCGATGACAGTCGCCTGCTGGACCTGTCGGCGTGGGAAGCGCCCGCGGGCGTCGGATGGCCGGCGCAGCGGGGCGGCGAGCCCCGCGGCCGGGGGCCTCGTGACCGTGCCCCACGCAGCGCCCCGGGGCGTCCGGCGTCCCGCGGCGCGGTCCGCGCGGTACGCCATGGTGACCACGAAGGCGCCGCACGCCCGGCGGTCCGCGCCGGCGAGCGCTCCGAGCCCGCGATCGCGTTCTCGCGCCGCCGCCGCTAGCCCTCGGCCCCCGCTGCGCTGAGCCGCACCCCGGGCACCAGTGCCACACCGCAACGCCGCCCCCCGGGGCGGCGTTGTCGCGTGGTGGAGGGAGCGTGTGCCGTGCCCGGCTAGCGGAGCGCGCCGACGATCGAGACGGCGCTCATGAAGACGAGCAGTCCCATGGAGAGCACGCGGAACCAGAAGGGCGTGAGCCGCGGGCGGATGAAGCGGCCGCCGTACAGGGCGATCGCCACCGCGGGCAGGCCCGCCGCGGAGTGCGCGACCATGTCGAGCGTGAAGATGCCGCTCCCGGCGGCCAGCAGCGTCCCGGTCACTCCGGTCATCGCGAAGAACGCCAGCAGGCGGCGGCGGATGTCCGCCATCGGCGCGCCGCGCCAGTGCTCGTACAGTACCACGGGCGGGCCGCCCATCCCTGTCGCGCCGCGCAGGAGCCCAGAGAGCACGCCCACGCCGAGGACGGCCGGCAGGTTTTGGCGCCGCTCCCCAACCGGGTGGGGACTGACCACCGTCCCGACGACCGAAGCGAGCACGGCGACACCGATCGCGATGCGCAGCACGTGATCCTCGGCGACCGCGAGCACGTAGACGCCCAGCGGCGTCACCACGGTCGCCGCGAGGAACATCGGCAGCACGCTACGCAGGGGGGCCCGCGGCCGGTCGCCGAAGTACACGACTAGCGACAGGCTCATGCTCAGGATCAGCGACAGCGCGATGGCGTCGCGCGCGCCCATCGCCAGCGAGAGCAGGGGGGTGAACACCACGGCGAAGCCGAAGCCGACCGCGGCCTGCATGAGCGCGGCGAACGCGGCGACGAGGAAGACTATCAGCAGTTCCACGCGAGGACACCTCCGTGGCGAGCGTATGGCCCGCGGGGCCTGAGCGACACGCCCAATCGGCGCCGCCAGCGCCCGAGTGGCCAGCCGCCGCCTCGCGAGTCCGGCCGGCCCCAGCCGGATCAGTCCTCGGGCGGCGTCCAGTGGCGCTGGATCATCGCCAGGTACGCGGTGAACCCGATGCCGATCATGCAGCAGGCAGCGATCGCGAAGAATCCGGCGGCGAACGACCCGGTGGCGTCCTTCACCGCGCCGAGCCCCACGGTGGAGGCGAACCCGCCGAGGTTGGCAAACAGGTTGGAGAACCCGCTGGAAATCCCCGCCCGCCGCGCGCCCAGCAGATCGATCGGGACCGCGAACAGTGGGCCGAAGTAGAACTGCACGAAGACCGCGTTCACGCACATGGCCGCGATCAGCATGACGGTGCTGGGCGCCAGCACGATCAGCACGCTGCTCGCTGCGAGCGCCGCCATCGAGAACGCGATCACGCCCAGCGGATTGTGCAGGCGGTCCGAGATGTACCCGCCGAGGAAGTTGGACGGCACGGTGAGCGCCGCACTCAGGGCGATCAGCTGACCCGTGGTGTGCAGCGAGAAGCCCTTGTCCGCCACCAGCAGCGAGGGCAGCCAGAACCCGACCCCCAGCGCCACAAAGAACCGCACGAACTGCATCCCGCCCAGCACCCACATCACCCGGTAGCGGAAGAGGCTCAGCGCCTCGCGCATGCTCGCGGCGCGGCCGGGGGAGCGCGGACGCTCCTTCGCCAGCCGTCCGTATGCCAGCGCGGCGGCGATGCCCAGCGCCGCGAAGATGAGGAACGTGACGCGCCAGCCGAACCACGCCTCCAGCGTCGGTCCGATCAGGTTCAACACGATGTTCGAGGTGAATCCGCCGGCGACGAACAGGCCCATCGCCGTCGCGCGCCGGTTGGGCGGGAACCACGATGCCATCAGCACGAGACCGGGCGCGAAGAGCAGGGATCGGAAGAACCCCGCCGCGCCCTGGTTCACCAGCAGCAGCGGATAGGAATGGATGAGCGCGAAGGAGCATGCCAGCACGCTCGTTCCCAGCGCGCCGATGAAGAAGAGTCGCCGCGGTCCGAACCGGTCGACCAGGTACCCGGCGGGGATCTGCATGAACGCATAGACCAGCGTGGAGACGGAGGAGAGCGATCCGCCCTGGGTGAACGTCAGGTCGAGTTCGGGGCGGATGCGGGGAAGGAAGAGGGCGAGCCCTCCCTGTACCAGGCCCTGGGCTGACTGACAGAGGACGACCAGGCTGATCGTCAGGATCGCCGCCCGCCTGACCTCGGGTGACAGCGGGAAGCCGGAGGCTGCGGGGAGGTTCGGTGAGTGGGGGGCGGTGGCCATGCGGGGCGTGCCTCGTGCTCTGTTGTGGTGTGCGCTGTGGTGTGCGCCCGCGGCGGCCCGCCGAACCTGCGGCATCATATCCGTCGCCCCGGCGTCCAGGTCAACCGCGGACCGTGTACGTGCGCGTCTCGCGAGCCGACGGCTTCCTCGCGCGGCAGCGGCGCCGGTTCCGCCTCTCGGCGCGCCGGACGTGTATCGTGCAGGCATGCGCGAGGCGGGCGACTCGACGGACGCGCGCGCGGGCGCAGGCACGGATGCCGGCGGCGGACTCCACCGCCGGGTGGGCTTTCTCGGCGCCGCCGTGTCGGGCGTGGCGATCGTTCTGGGCGCGGGGATCTACGTCCTCATTGGCGAGGCCGCCGGGATCGCCGGTGACGGGGTGTGGGCCTCGTTCGTGGTCGCGGCGCTGCTCGCCGCGGGTACCGGGCTCTCCTACGCCGAGCTGACCTCGATGTTCCCGGAGGCCGGGGCGGCGGCGGCGTACGCCAAGGAGGCGTTCGGCGCCCGGGTCGCATTCGTCACGGGATGGATGGACATCGCCGTCAACGGCGTCGCTGCGCCCGCGGTCGCGCTGGGCTTCGGCAGCTACCTCGCCGCCATGACCGGCATCGACCGCACGCTGATCGCCGTCGTCGTGCTGCTGGTGTGCGCCGCAATCGTCCTGCTCGGCGTCGTCGAAACGGTGAGCCTCGCCGGTGTCTTCGCGCTGATCGAGGTCGGCGGGCTGCTGTTCGTGATCGCCCTGGGCGCGCCGCACCTGGGCAGCGTGGACCTGCTGTCCGTGCACGGCGGCACAGCGGGACTGCTGGGCGCGGCCGCCCTCGTCTTCTTCGCGTACGAGGGCTTCGAGGAGATCGCGACGCTCTCCGAGGAGGTGTCGAACCCGACACGCACGATCCCGGCGGCCCTCCTGACCGCGGTCGCGGTGACTACGGTGGTGTACGTGGCGGTCGCCTCCGTGGTGGTGTCGGTGGTGCCGTGGGAGGAGCTGGCGGCCTCCGAGGCGCCGCTCGCGGTGGTCGTCGAACGCCTCGCCGGGTCGAGGTATGCCAGCGGGATCACCCTGATCGCGCTCTTCGCCACCTTCAACACGGTCCTCCTGGTGCTGGCGACGGGCGCGCGCGCGGTCTACGGGATGGCTCGGCGGGGGCTGCTGCCCGCCGTGATGGGACGGGTGTGGCCGGCGCGTGGCACGCCGTGGATCGCGATCCTCGCGGGCACGGCGGTCGCCATCGCGTTCGCGCTGACTGGCGACCTGGGGTTTGTTGCGCAGGTCACCAACTTCGCGGTGTTCACGCTCTTCGTGGTGGTGAACGCCTCCGTGATGCGCCTCCGTATCCTGCAGCCCGATCGGGCGCGTCCGTTCCGGGTCCGGCCCGCGATCCTCGGCGTCCCGCTGCCGTCGCTCGCCGGGTTGCTGGGGGCGGTGGGCCTGGCGTGGTACATGGAGCGCAGCGCCATCCTCGTCGGTGGCGGTGCGCTTGCCCTGGGCCTGGTCCTCTCGTTCGCGTTCGTGCGGAGGACGCCGGCGGCTGCCGGCGGTGATCGCATCGAATAGACATAACAATGTCTGAATTCATGTGAATCTGGACGGGCGCTCGGCCGAGATTCGACACTGCTCGTTGTCTCTACCGAAGCTCAACCGTACCGATCCTCGCGCCTCGTGGAACGCGGCGGGGCCGTTCTCTAGCCTGTTGTGTGTGGAGGTGGTGCCGTGCACCACTTCGGCACGCGCGTGCGTGCCTCATGGAGCTGGCTCATATGAATTTCAACACTCCGCACGTCCTCAGGGGGACCGTCACGGTCGCACTGGCGGTCCTGATGCTGGTGCTCGTGACGAGTCCGAGGGCCCACGCCGCGGCGCTTCCGGTGACGGTGTCCGTTCCCGCGACCGCGGGCGACCCGGCCGTCGGTGGCTCGACCGGGTGGTTCGACAGCGGGGTGACGCTTGCCGGCGAGACCGTGACGGTCACCGCCACCGGCACCTGGGCCGCATGCGACGTAGGGTCGAACGCCGGCTGTGCGAGCGGACCGGACGGGACTCCCGCGTTCGGTACCGGGTTCCAGCCGCTCCCCAGCTCCCTTGCGGGCACGCTGATCGCCCGTGTGGGGAGCGGCCCGTGGACGCAGATCGGCGCCGGTCCGACCGCCATCAGCGGCACCGGCCTCCTGCAGTTCGCCGACAACGACGGCGGCTACTACGGGGACAACTCGGGCTCCGTCTCCGTGACGATCGCGGCTGCCTCGTCGGGTACCACCGTGACCGTCCCCGCCACCGCGGGCGACCCGGCCGTCCACGGCTCCACCGGCTGGTTCTCGAGCGGGATCACGCTGAGCGGTGGCTCGGTCACCGTCACCTCCTCGGGCACGTGGGATGCGTGCGGCGGGGGATGCACTACGGACGGCGACGGATCGGTGGCGATCGGCACGGGCTTCTACCCGCTGCCCTCGGCGTACGCGAACGCGCTGGTGGCGCACGTGGGCGATGGCCCGTGGACGCTCGCGGGCGTGGGCCCGACGGTGCTGACGGGCACCGGCCTGCTCGTCTTCGCGAACAACGACGGCGGCGACTACGCCGACAACCTCGGCTCGCTCTCCGTCACGATCACGGGCGGTCCGCCTCCGTCGTCGGTGTCGCTGAGTGCGCCCGCGCCGGTGGGGACGGTGGCGACGGCGTACTCGTCGTCGCTGGTGGCGAGCGGCGGGACGGCGCCGTACACGTACTCGATCGTGTCGGGCGCACTGCCCGCGGGCCTGGTGCTGAACAGCTCGACGGGCGCG
>Ga0172380_10000867_pt1 | contig 54770 bp, 49 predicted proteins | sample Leawe162metaG_FD_119747 | JGI IMG/M metagenome (GOLD analysis project Ga0172380, IMG submission 119747) | Leachate microbial communities from a municipal landfill in Southern Ontario, Canada - Leachate well 162 metaG | ecosystem: Engineered > Solid waste > Landfill > Unclassified | place... | reverse complement strand
TCGATCAGCCTGATGTCGTTTATCGCCCCGGCTATCAACGCCTGTGGTCCCAGAATGCCGCGGGCCTCGCCGATGTCGTCAAACGGGTTGAGGTAATAGGCACCAATGCCGGTATGACTGTGCAGGTCGGCCAGAATCGGGTTGATCCGCCCCCCTCCGTTGAAGAACACCACGCCGGACGTCCCCGGCTCTTCAAGGTCCTTGATTACCCAGGGGAGAGCAAGTTCACGGGATTTCTGCGGGGTGATGAAGGTTGCCGATGCAACCGGATTGACATAGACGATCAGGTCGGCGCCCGCCTCGCGGAGCGCAGTGATCTGCCGCGAGCAGAACTGCGAACAGATCCGCAGCAGCCGGTCGCGCACCTCCGGGTCACCGTTCAGAAACAGGTCCATCCACTGCCCGACTCCCATCAGCATGGCCGGGAGCGAGAACGACGCCGTTACCACGCCAAGCACCGGCCAGCGTCCGGCCGATTCCCGTTTAAGAATGCCGATACAGGTAGTGAGCTCGCGAAAGCGGGGGTGTGACTGAAGGTCATCCGGCAGCTGCAGGGTATCGATATCCTCCGCAGTGCGGATGACCAGATGACCGACATTGGGGGGGCCATCTTCGGCGTAGACGATGGTGCGGCACCCCAGGACCTCCGCCTCCAGAGCCGCATAGAACATCCCCAGCAGGGTATCGTAGCCGAACTTTTCGCGCATGCGCAGCTGTCCTTCGGCCACCAGCTCACCCCGGGAGTAGTATTCTCGCAGTGATACTCCCAGCTCCCGTGCGCCCTGATCGAGCAGGTTGCAGACAATCGGCACCCGGTCAGGAGTCCGGCCGCTCATCAGGGCCGCAAAACGCTCCATTCCGGTTATCATGAACGCACCTCCCGCACCAGGCGGGCAACGACTGCCGGCGCCTCGGCAGCACTGTCGGCCCAAGCGTCGGCACCGACCTCACGGAACATGCTCTCATGGAAGCGGTAGGGTGCGCCGCCGACGATGATCCGGAGCCTCTCTTCCAGTCCGCGCTCGTGCAGAAGGCGGCGCACCTGTTTCGGCCCGCGCTCCCCGGTTGCGGTATGGACCATCATGGAGGAGATGGCAATAATCTCCGCACCGACGGCACACGCCTCGTCAACAAAGCGTTCCGGCAGCACATTGATGCCCAGGTCGGTGACTTCGAACATCCTGGCCCGCAGACAACCGATAACGATCTTCTTGCCCAGACCATGGAAGTCACCATGGCTGGTGCCGATAACCACATGTCCCTGGACTTCCGGTGCCGTTGCAAACTGCGGGATCAGCCGGTCAACCACCTCCTCGGCGATCTGTGACGCCAGGAAATGCTGCGACAGCGTGACCAGGTTGTCGGAGATCATCCCTCCTATCATCCGTTCCATTCCGGGTATGATAATATCGAAAACAACGCTCTCCGGAGTCATGCCACCATCAAGAGCATTTTGTATGATGCGTAACGCCGCAGCTTTGTCGGTGTCGAAAAGGGCTGTGAGGTAGGCATCAAGGGTTCGTTGTGCAATGCTCTCGGTCATGGCCGGTTTCTCCCGATGGTCTGATAGATGTTATTCATCCTGGATTCTCCTGATCGCCTCTTGCAGCATCGACAGCCGGTACGGTTTCTGGATAAAGCCATTCAACCCCTTGCCCGCAAACTTCTGTGTGACCTCCTGCTCGTTGTAACCGCTGGACATGATCACCCTGACATCCGGCTTGATCCGGCGCAGTTCTCGGAAGCACTGCTCGCCGTCCATATGCGGCATGGTAAGATCGAGGAGGACAAAACAGACATCCAGGTTCTGCTGGAAAACATCGATGGCTTTTCTCCCGTCATCAGCAGTGATGACCGTGAAGCCAAGCTCTTTCAGCATTTCCGACCCTATGCCGCGCACCGTCTCTTCATCGTCCACAAGCAGCACGGTGCCGGCTCTTTTCCGGTCCTCATGGTGCGGCACTTCGTCAAACAGTTCGGCAGGTTTGCCACTGGCGGGAAACAGCACTTTGAAGGTGGTTCCAGCTTCCGGTTCGCTGGAAACCTTGATAGCCCCACGGTGCCCCCGGACAATGCCGAGCACCGCAGCCATGCCAAGGCCCCTGCCGGTGAATTTGGTCGTGTAGAACGGATCAAAAATCCTGTCCAGCGTTTCCCGGCTCATGCCGCAGCCGCTGTCAACTATCTCAAGGTAGACATAGAGGCCGCCGGAAAGGTTCTCATCCAGCCAGACGTCCTTCAGGTAGTTCCGGTCACAGTCCATGCAGCCGGTGTTGATGGCGATCACCCCGCTCTTGTCACCGATCGCCTCGGAAGCGTTGATGACAAGGTTCATGATGATCTGGCGCATCTGGGTGGCGTCAGCCTCAACAAGCGGGAGCGGTTTGGTCAGGTTCAGCCGCAGTACCGCTTTCTTGGAAATCGAGACTTCCAGCATATGCAGCATCTCCTCCAGCAGGCGGTTCAGATCGATACTCTCGACCACAAACTTCCCTTTGCCGGAATACGCCAGCATCTGCCTGGCAAGGTCGGCGGCCCGCGCGGCCGCCTGCTCGATGCAGTGGAGATTATCCACGACCGGTGATTCCTTGCTGAGCCGCATCAGGGCCAGATCGGCATTGCCCACGATTGTCATCAGGATGTTGTTGAAGTCGTGCGCAATGCCGCCGGCCAGCACCCCGAGGCTTTCCAGCTTCTGTGCGTAGACAAGCTGCTGTTCCATATGCCGGCGCTCTTCCTCATTGCGTTTTCGCTCGGTCACATCAATGGTGAATCCTGCAATGAGGCTGTCTCTCCCCTCCCTGTAGATAGGGAATTTGATGGTCGTGTAGTTACGGCCGTTCAGGTCCTCATCAAGCTGAATGACTTTCCTGCCATTCACCACCGCCACGTCGTCGTCCGTGATTTTACGGGCAAATTCCGCCGGGAACAGTTCATACATCGTGCGTCCCCGCAGCTCTTCGGCAGGCTTGCCGACCATATCAACAAAGTTGTCGCTTACCTGGATGACCCTGCTTTGGCCCCCCTCGATCTGCTTGATGAAGGTATAAACCGGCGTGTACTTCATGAAGAGCATGAAAAGCTCACGGGATTCCTGCAGGGACTCTTCAGCGCGCTTGCGTTCGGTCATGTCGCGAATAACGGAAAGTAGGAACGTGCCGTTGTGCAATGTGAGGACATTGGTTGATATCGATCCGGAAAAGACCGTCCCGTCCTTGCGCCTGAAGGTCGCCTCGAAGTCGTTGACAAACCCGTCAGCCCTGACCAGATCCACGACCTGCTGCCGCTGGTTCATGTCAGCCCAGAGGTTCAATTCCATTGTCGATCGACCGATCAGCTCGTCCCGTGCGTACCCGCTCATCTTGTCGCTGCATTCAACAATCTGGCCGTCGTCTGCCCGTGTCAGGTAGATCGCATCCTGAAGGGTCGCAAACAGGGTCCTGAATTTCAGTTCACTTTCCTGCAGGGCACTTTCGACACGCTTGCGCTCGGTTATGTCAGTGGCGATGGAAAGCAGCCGGCTCTCACCTTCTAGTGTTATCTGTTCCGCCGAATAGAGACAGTACACGGTCCTGCCATCTTTGGCGGTCAGGGGAATCTCCATGTCGTGGATGCGTCCTTCGAGCTTGAATAATGCAATTACCCGTTCTCTCTCGGCAGAAGAAAACCAGCCGAGTTCGATCGAAGTGCGACCGAGCAGTTCCTGGCGGCTGAAACCGGATATTTCACAAAACCTGTCGTTCACCTCCAGATAACGGCCGTCCTCAATTGAGCTGATAGACATTAAAACCGGCGCAGAATTGAAGGCCCGGGCAAACTTGTCTTCGCTCGCTTTAAGGTTGTCCATTGCCTGCCTGAACTGGCTGATATCATGGCAGACCCCCTCAACGCCCATGAATGAGCCATCCGCAGCGAAGAGCAGGTGGCTGGAAACGGACACCGGCACGGGGGAACCTCCACGGCTCTTGAGGGTCAATTCGTATCCTGAAATTTTGCCTTTGAGCCTCAGGTTGTGGAGAAAGGCATCCCGTTCTTCCGGATCGTAGTAGAAGATGTCCCTGATGCTGCACCCCAGAATCTGCTCAACACTGTCATAGCCAAGCATCTCCGCCCCCGAGGGACTGACCATGACCAGCTTCCCCTCGGTATCGGCACGGTAATAGACATCCTGCATATTTTCAACAATGGTACGGTAGCGCTCTTCACTCTCCTGAATCGCCTGCTGCGCATTTTTGATCTCGGAAATATCGGCAATGACTCCCACCAGCGAGACCAGATTCCCCTGGCCATCCTCCTGGCGCCGGCCGCTCAGGTGCCCCCAGAAATCGCTGCCATCCCGGCGAACGTAATGGCGCTCGTGGTGAACATGATCAATTTTTCCGGCAATAAGGCTGCGCATCCGCTCGTCGCCGGCATTACGCTGGTCGGGGTGGACGTGCCCGGAATAACCGGAACCGACCAGATCTTCGAGAGGCCAGCCGAACATGTCCGCCATGCGCTGGTTGGCAAAGGTTATGATCCCCTGCGGGTTCACCAGGATAATCCCGGCCTGCATGGTATCAAAGATGGTTTCAAGCTGCTGCCTGGCATCGACGAGGTCCTGTTCGACGGACCCGCATCCCTTCAGTTCCGTTCTGGCGGCGCTGTCTGTAACGGTAATCGGCTTATCCATGCATCTGCTCCCGTTGAAAATGTCCTGTTCCGGTCATGATCTGGCCTGCCCACAGACCCCTGCCATCCCCCTGATCGCCTTCCGCAGCTCCGACAGCTTGTACGGCTTCTGGATGAAGCCGGCCAGTCCCTTGCCGGTGAATTTCTGCGTTACTTCCTGCTCGTTGTAGCCGCTGCTCATGAGAACACAGACTTCAGGATTGATCCGCCGCAGTTCCCTGAAGCATTGTTCACCATCCATATGCGGCATGGTCAGGTCCAGGATCACGAAGTATATGCCAGGGGTGGCAGCAAAAATATCCAGCGCAAAGCGGCCGTCGTTGGCGGTAATAACGGTGAAACCGAGTTCTTCCAGCATCTCTCTCCCGATGCTGCGCACGTTCTCTTCGTCGTCTACCAGCAGAACCGTGCCGCTGCCGTGCCACTCTTCTTTTTCCGTTTCTTCAGTGAAACTTCCAACCGGTTTACCCGAGGCCGGCAACAGGATCTTGAAATTCGTGCCCTGGCCAGGTTCGCTGTAAACTTTAATCGCTCCGCGGTGTCCGCGCACTATGCCGAGAACCGCCGCCATCCCCAGGCCGCGGCCGGTGAACTTGGTCGTAAAGAACGGGTCGAAGATGCGTCCGAGGGTTTCACTGTCCATGCCACAGCCGGTGTCGGATATTTCCAGGTAGACGTAGAGGCCGTTGCTCCGGTTTTCCGCCAGCCAGACGTCTTTGAGGTAAGCGGAGTCGCACTCCATGCAACCGGTTGTTACCGTTATGACTCCGCTCCGATCCCCGATCGCTTCCGAGGCATTGATAACCAGATTCATGAGGATCTGGCGCACCTGGGTGGCATCGACATCTACCAGCGGGAGCGGCCGATGCAGGTTGAGGCGCAACACCGCTTTCTTGGAAATGGAGACTTCCAGCATGTGCAGCATTTCTTCCAGCAGGCGGTTCATATCCAGGCTTTCTACCATGAATTTACCTTTGCCGGAGTAGGCCAGCATCTGCTTGGCAAGGTCGGCAGCCTGGGAGGCGGCCTGTTCGATGCGTTGCAGGTTGTCAACCGCCGGGGATTCACGGTTGATCCGCATCAGGGCCAGGTCGGCGTTGCCGATGATGGCGGTCAGGATGTTGTTGAAGTCATGGGCGATGCCGCCGGCCAGCACCCCAAGGCTCTCCAGTTTCTGCGCGTGCAGCAGCTGTTGCTCCAGCTTGTGGTGCTCCTCTTCGGCCTGTTTCTTATCGGTGATGTCCTCCGAAATACCCAGCAGATAGCGGGGAACGCCGTCATGGTCCGTTACGGCAATTTTTTTAGTATGCAGCACCCTCTGCCCGAATCTCGTCTGAATCGTTTCTTCCGGTATATCGACAACCCGTGCCCCGGACAGGACCTCCCGATCTTTCGACGTAAAGAAATCAGCCTCATCTTTGGAGAATAAATCATAGTCACTCTTTCCGATCAACTCTTCACGGGGAATTCCCAGCAGCTCTTCACCGACCCGATTGAACTTTACAAAACGCAGCTCTGCGGCATCCTTGACAAAAACCATGTTGGGGAGATGTTCGATAATGCTGTCCAGGAAGCTCCGGTTGTCGCGCAGCTCCTGTTCAAGCCGCTTGCGCTCGGTAATATCGCGCCAGATCACCACGCCTCCGACAATTGTTCCATCCTTGCGAATCGGGTAGGATGAATATTCCACCGGAAAGCAGGTGCCGTCCCGATGCCAGAAAAATTCACCTTCGACCTTTACCCCCACCCCTTCGCGGAACGCCTTGAAGATCCGGCATTCCTCCACCGGCACCGGTTTGCCATCGGGAGTATGGTAGTGAATCAGTTCATGCATGTTGCGCCCCAGCACATCGCCGATGTACTGGTACCCCAGGCTGCTGAGGCATGACTCGTTGGCAAAAATACATTTCCCCTCGGTGTCTACCCCGTAGATCGCCTCGCCGGTCGAGGAGATGATCTGGCGGAGCCGTTCCTCGCTATCGGCCAGATGCCGTTCCGCCGCACGCCGTTCCTCCATTTCGCGCAACAGGCTGGATCGGAACTGCTCGAACTCCTCGGCGGCACGGCGGCTGTCGTCGGACAGGCGCTCATGCTCCAGCTCAAGGCGTGCGGTGCGTTCTTCGTTGCTGACGATCTGATCGAGCTGTCGCAGCTGATGACCGGCAAAATCAGCCAGATAGGGGATCAGGGTCGGCGAAAATGTAATAACGGAGAGCATTGCTGTCAGTGTGCGGGTTGAAAGGTGCTTACCGGGCACCAGGATCACCCCGGCCAGGCGCTCCATGTGGCTGCCGAGGAATTCGCCGGCAGCCTCCAGTGACTGGGCGTGGAGGGCAAAGGGGGCGCTGCGGAAATCACGGGCCCGGAACTCGCCGCAGAAGCTGAATCCTTCGGGGCAGGGGGTGCAGAGCGAAAAGAGTCGTTGGTTCATGGCTTCACCCTATCAGGCAGACGACAAAGGTTACATTGTGGAAACTGACGGCGGTATAGCCATCCCCTTTGAGGCGGAACGGGCTGATCTCGCCGAACGAGGGGAAACCGACCAGCGGGATCGAAAGGCCGAGTCTGCGCTGCAGTGCGGCCAGTTCCTTTTCGCCGCGGTCCGCCGTCAGCCACTTCCTTCCGGCGCAGCTGATGATTATGGCGGCGGCGGGGGTAAAACCGAGCGATTCCGGCATCAGTCCGTCCAGAGTGTCCTCGACGCCCCTGAGCACATCCTCCCGGGATGCGCTGCAGACCCTGACGATCGTTCCCGGTTCCACACTGCCAAAGGTTGTAACCGCCCCGCTGTCGTGATGGAGGTGGGAGGGGGTCCGCAGGCAGAAGTGCTCCGCCGAACCCTGCTGGTAGGCGGCCAACGGCACGATCCCGATATCAGCCTCTCCCAGCGGTTTGCCCAGTTCCCGGGCCATGAAGTCGAGGGCACTCTTTCCGCTGATCGTGCGGATCTCGCACCCCTGATTATCCTCAACGACGCCTTCACTGCCGACCGGCGTCCAGCCGCTGGCGGCATTGACGGCAAAGCTGATGTCACCGCAGCCGGAAAGCATCGCCACGGCATCTTCGTATTCCCGGCCGTTCAAAAAAACCTTGCTGCGGGTAAACTTGCGATCATCACCGGTCAGTCCTCCAAAGAAAGGCCCGGAGATTTCCGCCGCACATCCGCCCACAATGGCATGGCCATCGGCACGGGCGCCGTCGGCGAGAATCATGCGAAAACCGGCTGGTGAGGGGGAGGCTGCCATTGCCTTACGTGCGCATTCCCGTGCCGCTCCAAAGGAATCAGCGTTCACCCCCTGTTCAAGGGCCGTGCTCCAGGCAACCCTGCCGCCGCTGTTGATGCCGAGCGCGCTGACGCCATAGTTTTCCGCCCCGCTGCTCTCGTAGATGCCGTCACCGGTTCCGCCAAAGACAATAACCGATTTTGTGCCGAGCCCCTCATAGAGCGCCTCGAAAAAATCGGAAAAATCAGGGTCGTAAGACATGGAGGCAAACAGGAGCACCACTTCAGGAGAAACAGGAGCGAGCGCTTCCCCTATTTCAAGCCCTGCCCGGTACGGGTCGGTAAGGATACTTTTCGCTGAAACATATCGCATGGCATGCGCTCCTTTCGTCTGACAGCAGCTTTATGAACTCGACGGGGTTCAAAACAATCTTCCGGATTCAGCATGCTCATGGGCAAGGCACATCGTTTGGACAACTGGCGGCAAACTATTCGAAATTGCGTTTAATTATAACCGATAACCACGGCAACTCAAGGGAGTAGTTGAAATTATTTGATACCTGCATGGCATTTCCTCCTTTTCGTGATTATAGTAGACTCCATGGACTTCACGAATATTCCGCATGACAACGGCGACAACTCCTGGAGACCGGTCCTCTCACGTTCCGGCCCCGTTCTGACCAGGCAGCAGGCGCACGCCTGGGCGCTCGTGCTCGACTCGCGCTCCATCCCCTGCTGTATCGAGCCAGACGGGGCCACCTGGCGATTGCTTGTGCCTGAACAGCAGATGGAGAGCGCCCTCAGGGAGTTGAACCTGTACGAAGAAGCCAATCGGGGCTGGCCACCCGCGCTCCCGGCCGCACGGCACTTGATCGAAAACACCCTGCCAACCGTTTCAGTCCTGATCCTGCTGGCAATCCTCCACAACCTGAACCTGCTCGGCATGTCCCTGCCTGGGCGCGGTATCATCGACCTGAACGAGCTTGGCGCTGCCCATGCCGAAAAAATTCTGGACGGCCAATGGTGGCGCCTCGTCACCGCACTTACGCTGCATGGCGACTTGACCCACCTGCTCAGCAATCTGACGATCGGCGGCCTGTTCATCATTCTGCTCTGCCGTGAGCTCGGCTCCGGACTGGCCTGGAGCCTGCTGCTCGGCTCCGGCACCCTCGGCAATCTGCTCAATGCCCTGGTGCAGTCACCGGCACACCGTTCGGTCGGGGCATCCACGGCTGTTTTCGGCGCGGTTGGAATTCTCGCTGCCATCAGCATGGTGCGTTACCGTCACCATCTGCAGCGGCGCTGGTTCATACCGGTCGCCTCGGGATTGGCCCTGTTGGCGCTGCTTGGCACCGAAGGGAAAAACACCGACCTGGGGGCTCACCTGTTCGGGTTCGGCTGCGGGGTGGTTTTGGGGATTGCGACGGAATATCCGGTGGGAAAATACGGGCGGCCGGGAGCCGTGCTCAACGCCCTGCTGGCGCTGGCAAGCGGCGGAATTGTGGTGGCGGCGTGGTGGTGTGCGATAGAATTCGGTTGAAGCGCTTTGTTTCTCTAAAGCCTTTTTTGAACCGCAAAGACGCAAAGGGCGCAAAGAAATTCAAAGTTCATTATGAAAACTTGTATTCAAACCAACCAAGTTAACACTTTTCCTGTTTTTCCTTTGCGTTCTTAGCGTCTTTGCGGTTCAGAAGATTTGATTCTGGTTTTATCCGAATCGGTAGATCTGCGTGCCGTTCTCGTAGAGCTCGATCGGGCCATCCTGCGACACCTTGATAACCTTGCCGAAATGTGACGCGGCGCAGGCTGCAGTGGTCCTCCCGCCACCGGCCACCATCTCCCGTGCGTGGGAAGTATCGATGATGAAACCGGTGTCAAGCAGCCTCCCCTTCGCGTTGAACACGGTGAGGCCGTCCGATGACAGGATTCTGAGCAGCGTCCCCGATTTCTTCAGCTCGCTGACCCCCCGTTTTTTCACCCGCTCTATCAGCAGCCGGCCGATCGGATCAGCACCACCGACGGCCCCTTTTTTCAGTTCGGCCAGTTTTTGTCCGCTGCCGCCATACACCATGACAACCGTGCCGTAGCGCATCTTCGAGAGCGCATAGAGCGTCCAGATGAGATCTTCCGCCGCTGACGCCTCGATACTGCCCGCCAGGAACGCCCGGAAGATGTCCGGGTCGAAAATACTCCACATCCCTTTTCGCCTTACCATGATCCGGGCCGGACTGGTGAGCACCTCGATATCCGAGGCCTCGTTCACCGTGACGGCAAACGCGCCCGCCCCGCTCCTCCTGATGATGGAGAACAGCTCCCGCTGGGTCTGCCGCTCCACTTCGTTCAACAGAGCGGTATCCGCTATCTTGACGATGCCGTTGACCTGCATCTGGATACCGGCCAGAAAGAACAGATTCGTGCCGTCGATAAAGCGGTAGGTCAGGGGATTGTCAAAAAAGCCGGGGGCGATGCTTTGCGAACTTTTCAGAGGGGCCAGCGTGTGCTTGCGCTGTCTCATCACGGCACGCAATTCCGCCGGTGTCGTACGATGGATGATCACCCCGGTGGTAGCCGGCTTCCCTTCGTACTTCTGATAGGACAGGTTCTTTAACAGCTGAATAAGCTGTTGAATGGGCCAGAACCCCTTGCGATGATCCCCGCGCAGGGAGCGGGCGACCGTGATATCCATGATGGAGGCAACCAGGGCCGTCCTGAATTGCGCCGCATACCCCTCCTGTCTGAAACCGCTGTACAGCATGGCAAATGCCGTCAGCAGCTCCCCGCAGAACGACTCTTCCAGCCGTGTGAACGGGATGTTCTTGCGCGTGGCACAGAACAGAAACTCGCGCCCGTCCGTCACGACCGGCAGGAAGATCGTGTGCCCCTCATGCCGCGGACGTTCGGGAACAGAAGTCAGGACGACTTCGGCGCCACCGAGAAAGGAGCTGATGTTGCCGCTCATCGCCTCAAAAATTGTCATCGGCATCGGGTTTAGGCCTCCTATGGTTAATAACGGTCAACACTATACACTCCAGCGGTTGATGAATGCAATCGGAGACAGCACACAAAGAGCGCGCCATGCGAAGCGGCACGATAGCACTATTCTGTAACTGGCATACAATAGCAGAACCTGCGGAAAGATGGCTTGACGCCACCGCCACCGCTGGTGTACGAAGGCGTATATGTACCTGCACCCTTTTCAGGCCACACCGCCAATCGAGAGAGTATCCCGTGAACAGTGAAACAGATAGCAACCAGCAGCAGTCGCCTGAACCGGCCGGTTCCGTGCCTCAGCAGGGATGTGGGCAGGCGGCTATCGGGACGTTCAATCGGTATGGCATGGCCATCGCCCTGGTCATCGCCGCTGCTGCCATGCGCCTGACAATCCTGCAAGCGCTGGGAACTCGCTATGTTTTTACTGTGTTCTATCCCGCCGTAATGCTGGCGGCCCTCTACGGAGGGGTGTGGTCCGGCCTGCTGGCAACAGTTATTTCGGCGCTTCTGGCGAGCTACTTCTGGATGGAGCCGGTTGAGCACTTTTCCTTAAAGCAACCTGTCGATTTGCTGGCCCTGACCATCTTCTTTCTGAGCGGCACCTTGATCTCGGTTATCGCCGAGGCAATGCACCGCGCCCAGGCCCGCGCTCACAAAGCCGAGATACAGACACACGTCTCTGCCGAACGTGAGCTTTCAACGTTAGTTTTACAGGAGAGCGAGGATCGTCTGAAGTCGGTGCTCCAATCCAGTTCCATGGGGACCTTCGAGGTTGACCTCCAAAGCGGCGCGGGGCGATGGAACGAAGTCGAGTTCGAGTTGCTTGGGCTGAAACCGGGCGAAGTCGTCAGCAATCCGGATGTCTTTTTCCGTTACGTCCATCCCGATGATATCGCATCGGTCACGGCACAATGGGAAGAAGCGCTACAGTCCGGGGTACTGGACACTGAGTTCCGAATTGTGCGCGCCGACGGCGAGGAACGCTGGCTGGCCGGGAAGGGGCGCTTCGCCTTTGAAAATAAGGCCGGAGGACGGGCCATCCGCTTCATGGGCGTCAACTTTGACATTACTGGTCGCAAACAGGCAGAGCTGGAACTTGTCGAGACGCAACAGCGTCTGCGGGCAATCATGGAGGCCGTGCCGGTGGGGATCAGCTACTCGGATGACCCCACGTGCCGGAACGTTAGGGGAAATCCGGCCGTGCTGGCCCAGTTTGAGACAAAACAAGAGGACAACCTGTCTGCCTCTGCCATTGACAGCGATGCTCCGGGGCGTCAGGTACGCTTCTTCCGCCAGGGAAAACAGATCAGCGATGTTGAGCTGCCGCTGCAACGCGCCGTTGCCGAGAACCGGGAAATCGAGCCCATGGAGCTTGAAATCGAAATGCCGGGCGGACGGCGCTGGTTTGCGGAGGCGTCGGGCGCCCCCATACGGGACAGGGATGGCAACGTAATCGGCGGCGTGGCTGTAACGGTTGATATTACCAAACGCAAGCAGGTTGAGGAGCAACTTGCAGAGTTGTCACAGCGGCTGAGCTATCACATTGACAATTCGCCGTTGGCGGTGATCGAATGGGGGCCGGATATGCGGCTTATCCGGTGGTCCGGAGCAGCAGAGCACATGTTCGGGTGGAAAGCCGATGAGGTGTTGGGCAAGCGCATGGAGGATCTCCACTGGATCTATGCGGAAGATGAGGAACAGGTCGCCGAGGTCTCTTCCGACTTACTGAAAGGAACAAACCGCCGCCGATTCTCGGCTAACCGCAACTACTGCAAGGACGGATCGGTCGTCTTCTGCGAGTGGTATAATTCTTCATTGCTGGATGGACTGGGCAACCTGCGCTCGATCCTCTCCCTGGTGCTGAATGTTACTGACCGAAGAAGGTTGGAAGAATCGCTGCAACAGTACAGTGAAATGCTGGAATCCATGGTTGTGAAACGGACTGCACAACTTCGCGAAAAAGACCAGCTGCTCCTTCAGCAGAGCCGTCTGGCGGCCATGGGAGAGATGATCAACAACATCGCGCACCAGTGGCGCCAGCCTTTGAACTCCCTGGGGTTGCACATCCAGCGTCTCTCCCTGTTTTACGACACGGGCCATTTCAACAAGGAGTTTCTCGATAAGAGCGTGCAGGAGTCTATGAAACTGGTTCAGCATATGTCACAGACCATCGATGACTTCAGGAGCTTTTTCAAACCGGACAAGGAGAAGATCGACTTTTGTATCAACAGGGCACTTCAGCAGGCCCTCAACCTGGTTAATGACAGTTTCGAACATAATCAAATACGAGTTATACATCATGCCGATGGCGAAGCATGGATCAATGGCTATCCCAACGAGTTCTCGCAGGCGCTCCTGAATATCCTGCAGAATGCCCGGGATGCGCTGCTGGATCAAAAAACTGACGGGAGGCACGTAACCATCGGCTCCTCGGTTGAAAACGGTAAATCTATCATTACCATCGCCGACAATGGCGGTGGTATTCCCGAAGATATACTTGAAGCGATCTTCGAACCGTACGTCAGTACCAAAGGCATTCAGGGCACCGGCATTGGCCTGTACATGTCCAAGATCATCATTGAAAAAAATATGGGAGGAAGCCTTACCGTTCGCAATCGTGGCGATGGCGCAGAGTTCAGGATAGAGATCTGACAGGGAATGGATCGATAATTTCGCACCGGGAGAAATCCTAAGAACATTCTCATTGCATAACGAAAGGGCGCCCCCACCGGGAAGCGCCCTTTCTTGCTTCTGTTTCAATTTTATCAACCTACCGCATCAACTCAAAGTACTGATCTTCACAGGTCTCATCCTTGATATCGATGAACTTGTTGCAGATCTCGGTCAGCATGTTGACCGCGCCCTGATAGCCGATGATCGGGTAGCGGTGCTTGTTGACCCGGTCGAAGATCGGGAAGCCGAAACGGAACAGCGGGATCTTGGCGTCGCGGGCGGCAAACTTGCCGTGGCTGTCGCCGATGACGGCATCGACCGGATCGGTCATCAGCAGGCTGCGCAGATGCCAGAGGTCTTTGTTCATGTAGATTGTGCACTCTTTGCCATACATGGAACCGTCCAGCAGCGCCTGCAACTCTTTTTCGAGTTTCTTGGAGCCGCGGCTGCAGAGGATGTGGTGCGGACGGGCGCCCATTTCCAGCAGGAAGGAGACATAACCGGTCAGGTAGTCCGGGTCGCCGTAGACGGCAAATTTCTTGCCATGGATGTACTGATGCGAGTCGGTGATGGCATCGACGGCGCGGCCGCGCTCGTTGATCAGCGATGCCGGCACTTCCTTGCCGAACAGTTCGGCCACCTTCATGATGAAAGCATCGGTCTTTTCAATACCCATCGGCATCGGCAGGGTAACGTGCTTGCCGGAGTAGTTGTCCTTGATAAAGCCGAAGGTTTTCGGCGTGGCGTACGGACCGATGGCGATGGTGGCCTTGCCGTTTATCGAGTCGGCGGCGTCTTCCAGCTTGGTACCGCCGGCGTAGACGTGATAGCTGCCGTCGCAGGGCGAATCGAAGCTGTCGGCAAGATCAGCCAGGATGGTAGTCGGAATGCCGAAGGCTTCCAGGATACGCTTGTACTCGCGGTAGTCGCCGGTGTTGAAATCGCAGCCGGCGATCAGGTTCAGCTTGCCGGTGCAGCGACCTTCAATCTGTTTTCCCTCGGTCAGGGTCTGGAGGATCGACACCAGCATGGAGTCGTAGCCATGGATATGAGTACCGTTGAAGCTCGGGGTGTTGGCGTAAGGCACCGGCATATCCTTCGGAACGCAGTTCTTCTGCTTGGCGTTTTTGATGAAGGCGGTCAGGTCGTCGCCGATAACCTCCGGCATGCAGGAAGTGAACACCGCAATCATCTTGGGCTTATAGATGGCGTTGGCGTTCTCCAGTCCTTCGTGGAGGTTGTTCTGGCCGCCGAACACGGCGCCGTCCTCGGTCATGGAGTCGGACACCGCCGGAGCTGGCTCGCGGAAATGGCGGTTCAGGGTGGAACGGTAGTAGGAAGCGCACCCCTGCGAACCATGCACGAAGGGGAGCGTCCCTTCAAAACCGTGGGCGGCCAGCTGTGCCCCCAGAGGCTGACAGGCATGGGCAGGGTTGATCACCAGCGCCTGACGGGCAAAGTTCTTTTCCCTATATTCGTCGGTGTTGATCCAGTTCTGGACTTTTTCAATTTCTTCGGGCGAGGTCTCGACGATCTTTTTGACTTCAAGTCCTAGTAAGTTTGACATGATTTACTCCTTTAGCCGCCCGGAACTCATCTGTTCACAGGGCGGATATTGTTTAATTGAAAACCTTTACCACCCTAGCCCTTTATGCCCCAGAGGGTACTCCTAAAATAGGATGGAGATTCTTTATTGCTCCCCCTCCTGATTCAGGAGGGGGCTGGGGGGTGGTAGATCCTAGAACGGTGCTTTGACCAGCTTCCACGTGGGACTGTTAATCGCCATATCGATATCGCGGGCAAACACCTCGAATCCCTTGTAGCCGTGGTAGGGACCGGAATAGTCCCAGCTGTGCATCTGACGGAACGGGATACCCATTTTCTGGAACACGTACTTTTCCTTGATGCCGGAGCCGATCAGGTCGGGCTTCAAGGCATCGGCAAACTTCTCGAACTCGTATTCGGACGGGTCGTCGTAGACCACGGTGGCATCGGGCATTTCCGGCGAGGTGCGGTCGTAATCGTCGTTGTGGGCGAATTCGTACCCGGAGCCGACACAATCCATGCCCAGGTCTTCATAGGCGCCGATGGTGTGGCGCGGACGGAGGCCGCCGACCAGCAGCATGACCTTTTTACCGTCCAGGCGCGGCTTGTATTCTTCGATGATCCCCTGCATGATCGGATCGTACTTGGCGATAACGGCTTCCACCTTGGCCTTGATGGTGTCGTCGAACAGCTCGGCCAGTTTGCGCAGACTCTCCCTGATCTTGGTCGGCCCGAAGAAGTTGAGCTCGATCCAGGGGATGCCGTATTTTTCTTCCATGACCTTGCACATGTAGTTCATGGAACGGTAACAGTGGATGACGTTAAGCTTTACCGTGTGGGTAGCGGCGATCTTGTCCAGTTCGCCGTCGCCGGTCCAGACAGCCTTGACGTTGAGACCGCACTCTTCGAGCAGCGGCTTGGTTGACCAGGCGTCGCCGCCGATGTTGTATTCGCCGATCAGGGCGATGTCATAGGGGCTTTCCGGCTCGGCATATTCGCGGGTGCCGATGATGTAGTCGCGAATGGTGTCGTTGGAGATGTGGTGGCCGAGCGACTGCGACACGCCGCGGAAACCCTCGCAGTTACAGGGGATGATCGGCAGATCCAGCTCTTTGGAGGATGCCTTGGCAACCTGGGTGATATCGTCGCCGATCAGACCGACCGGGCATTCGGAGAGGACCGAGATCCCCTTGGCCAGCGGGAACAGGTCGTGCGCTTCTGCCAGCAGGGTCTTCAACTTCTTGTCGCCGCCGTAGACGATGTCCTTTTCCTGGAAATCGGAAGTGAACTGCATCGGGAAACTGGTAACGCCGGTGATGCCGGTCATCATGTTGCGGCGGGTGCCCCAGGAGTACCAGCCGCAGCCGACCGGACCGTGGGAGACGTGCACCATGTCGCGGATCGGGCCCCAGACAACGCCCTTTGCTCCGGCGTAGGCGCAGCCGCGGGCACTCATGACACCGGGAACGGTTTTCTTGTTGGATTTGACGCAGGCCGAGCCGGATGCCTGGTCATTGGCGCCAAGGTGCGGAGCGCGTTTCTTTTTGGCTTTCTCCGGGTACACCGACAGGGTCTCGGCAATCAATGCCTCGGTGGATTCCTTGGTGATGCCGTCAATTTTTCGTATCTTGTCTGACATAATATGTCTCCTATTGGGAGCGGGCCTTTTCCGCCCTGGCTGCGTAAGTCTTCGGAACCGGTTGTGCGGCGTTGCGAATGCTACGCCTCCGCCCGTTTCCTCGACAGCCTTGCCAGGACGAAAAAATCCCACTCCTGAAAGTTCTTGTGTATTAAACCACTACGCTGCTGCCTGCTCTGCTACGCCTACAATCGACTCATCTTCCTCTTCCATGATGCCGAACTTCATCAGTAGCTCTTCCAGTTCCTCCATCTCAAGCGGAGTCGGGACAACCAGCATCTTGTTGTCGGCGATCTTCTGAGCCAGGGTCAGATACTCTTTTGCCTGCGGGTGTTCCGGGGAGTACTCGATAACGGTCATCCTGCGCAGCTCGGCTCTCTGAACCTGGTTGTCGCGGGGAACGAAGTGGATCATCTGGGTGCCGAGACGACGGGCCAGCTCGGAAATCAGTTCGAACTCCATGTCGGTCTTTCTGGCGTTGCAGATGAGGCCAGCCAGACGAACCTTGCCGGACGACGCATATTTGAGAATACCTTTGGAAATGTTGTTGGCGGCATACATGGCCATCATTTCACCGGAGGTGACGATATAGATCTCTTCGGCCTTCCCTTCACGGATCGGCATGGCGAAACCGCCGCAGACAACGTCGCCCAAGACGTCATAGAAGACGAAATCGAGGTCATCGGTATAGGCGCCGTTCTCTTCCAGGAAGTTGATGGCTGTGATAACGCCACGCCCTGCACAACCGACACCCGGCTCAGGTCCGCCGGACTCAACGCATTTGATATCGCCGTAACCGATCTTCATGACGTCCTGTAATTCCAGGTCCTCAACGGTTCCCAGTTCGCGTACCAGATCCATAACCGTATTCTGTGCCTTGGCGTGCAGAATCAGACGGGTTGAATCGGCTTTAGGGTCACAGCCGACGATCATGACCTTCTTGCCGAGAGAGGCGAGTCCTGCCACCGTGTTCTGGGTTGTTGTTGATTTGCCGATGCCGCCTTTGCCGTAAATTGCGATCTGTCTCATTGTGTTGCTCCTTTCGCTCACCCATCCGTGAGCATGTGGGGGTTTAGTGCGGGGCAAATAAAAAGGCGCCCCGGTATTACGGAGGCGCCTTTGCCTGAACTTACGTATAATTTTGTTTATCTCGTACTTCGTGTCGTTTGATTCAGATTAAAGCATAGGGTGTGCCAATATTATTTTATTTAGCAATAACAGCGTGTTGCAATTAATTGCTTACAAAACATGCGAACGTGACTGTGGATTTTGAAGGGGGAATTCGCCGACGGCGCAGGCAGGTGCTGAAAATATAATCAGCCGGGGAGAATGGGGAATGCCGAAGCCTTGACCACGGCATTTAAACGGTGCTGCCGGGAGTGGTGCCCAGTACATCACCCGCATACTGAACGTGTCAAACCCGGCAGCAGGGCTGTTTTAATAGTGATCTTCCACCAGTTCGAAATAGGCCTGCGGATGTTTGCAGACCGGACAGATTTTCAGCGCCTCCTTGCCCTCATGGATATGTCCGCAGTTGCGGCATTTCCATGTGACGTTCTCGTCTTTGGCGAAGAACGTGCCTGCCTCAACCTCTTCCAGCAACGTGAGATAGCGCTCTTTGTGTGCTTTCTCTATCTTGCCGATAGCTTCAAAGACATAGGCAATGTCGTTAAACCCTTCTTCCCTGGCTTCCTGAGCCATACGTGGATACATGTCGGTATGCTCTTCGAGTTCTCCGGCTGCCGCGGCCTTCAGGTTTTCTATTGTTGACCCAATTCCGCCAAGATGCTTGAAATGTAATTTTGCGTGCTCTTTCTCGTTCTCCGCTGTTTCCAGAAAGTACTCGGCAATTTTCTCATACCCTTCCTTCCTGGCTACAGAAGCGAAGTAGGTGTACTTGTTACGAGCTTGAGATTCCCCGGCAAAAGCCTCCATAAGGTTCTTCTCTGTTTTGGTCCCTTTGATTCCAGCCATCTGTCACTCCTCCTGTTATGTTATTCCTTCATGGCACGCATCATCAGCTCAAAATCTTCCAATAGAGCTTGAAGGTCTTCTTCATGTTCAACCTCTTGCTGAAGTATCTGCAGCACGATGTTGTAGGTGACCGGATCTGCGTCTTTCGTAATATCCATAAGACGTTTGTAAACGCCTATGGCGCACTGTTCACCTTTTATATTCTGCATCAGAATGGTTTTGACGAACGGGTCATCAGGGGCATCGTAACCACAGTTAGTCAGTGCATACCACTCCTCCGGCTTCGTAACCGGAGTTCCGCCAAGCTGGATTATGCGCATCGCAACCATGTCAGCGTGCATTAGCTCCTGGGCGGCATGCTGGAGCAGTTCTGCGCCGACGGCATCCTTCATCGGCCCCTTGACCAGCTTTGCCCCCAGCCAGTACTGATAATAGGCCAGCCATTCATCACTATAAGCCCGGCGCAACAGGTCAAGCAGCGTATCAACGTCCATTCCGATAATTTCACGACCTTTAGATCCCATACGGCATGCTCCTTTTAGTGAAGTAAGACTGCCAGCATCTATAACACAGAATGTCCTTGTGTCAATCAGAGGGAGGTTGTGTAAAAAGCACAGGGGGTGGTGGAAGGTATTCACCCCGGCAGCATGCGGAAAGCCGAGGCCTTGATGGCGGCAAAGACAGTGCCCCCCGGAGCAATGCCCAGTTCATTGACCGCATCCTGAACTACCTCTGAAATGAGCGTATTTCCACCGCACTCCATTTCCACGCCGATCTTTCTTCCCGAATGGAACAGGGAGCGCACCGTGCACTGCAACAGGTTGCGGGCGCTGATGGCTTCCGGATGCTGCTTGAAGAGGATGATGTCCTTGGAGGAAAGTTCCGCGATGGAATCGGCGCGTTCCGAACCTGCGGAGAGCAGCAGCTGCGTGGTTCCCCAGGGGTAGGCGTACATGGTGCCGGATTCGGAGGGGCGCCCCACTTTCAGCAGATTGATGTAACCGACCTGGCTGGAGCCGAGCCGCTGCCGGGCCAGCTCTTCGGCGCTGGAGATGCCGACGATGCGCCCGCCGGCGACGTTCAGCACCTGGTCGGCCATCAGGCGCATTTCCAGCAGCGAGTGGGAGATAAACAGGAACGGGATCGAGAAGGTTTCACAGACACTCTTCAGATAACCGATGACCTGGAAACGAAGGGCGTCGTCCAGTGCCGACAACGGCTCGTCCATCAGCAGCAGGCGCGGGTTGGAAAGTACGGCGCGTCCGATGGCTACCCGCTGCTTCTCCCCGCCGGAGAGCTTGTTGACCCCCCGCTGCAGCAGGTGGCCGATGTTCAGCACCTCTACCAGTGACGCAAAATCGACCCTGCGACAGTCAACAGTACAGCGATTGAGGCCGTACCGCAGATTCCCTTCCGTACTCAAGTGCGGGAACAGGTGCGGATGCTGAAAAATGATGCCGATGCGCCGTTTTTCAGGCGGCATGTCGGTACTGCCGTCAAAAAGGGTTTCGCCGTTCAGCCGGATCAGGCCGCTGTCAGGCCTCTCCAGGCCGGCAATCATGCTCACCAGCGTTGACTTGCCGCTCCCGGACACCCCAAAGACGCCGGTCCTGAAATGGGAAACCGTCACATCCATGTCCAGGTCGAAACTTTCAAACCGCTTCTTCAGTGCAATGCGCAGTTCCATATCAATCCACCCTGATCATACGACGGCTCAGGTATTCGTGAAACAGCAGCACGACCACCGAAATGACCACGGACACCACGCAGAGCATCATGGCCATGGCATCGCCGTCTGGAGAACTGGCATAGTCATAGATCGCCAACGGAATAGTCTGCGTCACCCCCGGTATGTTTCCCGCCACGATGATGGTTGCGCCGAATTCACCCAGGGCGCGGGCGAACATCAGCGCCGAACCGGCAAGCACGCCGCGCAGCGAAAGCGGTATGATGACCGAGAACATGGCGTCCAGCCACCCCGCCCCCAACGTACGGGCCGCCTTGATAATCTGCGGATCGATGGCCTCCATGCCGATGCGGATCGAACGCACCAGCAGCGGAAAGCCCACGACCGCAGTGGCCAGCACCGCCGCCTTCCAGGTAAAGATCAGCCTGATGCCGAGCGGCTCCAGCAGATAGTGACCGATGAAGCCCTTTTGCCCCAACAGGATGAGCAGCAGGTAGCCGATCACCACCGGCGGCAGCGTCAACGGCAGGTTGACGAGCACATCCAGGACAACCTTGCCCCGAAAGCGACGGTAGGTCATCAGGTACGCCACGCCGAAGCCGAACGGAAGCGACACCAGGGTTGCGGTGAACGCCACTTTCAGCGACAGGAGTATCGCGGCATATTCGACGGTTGAAAAACTCGGCATACGCTCTATTTGACCTGAAATCCGTGTTTCGTCAAGACGGCTTTTGCCTCGGCGGATTTAAGAAAGGCAAGGAAGCCGGCCGCTTCATGCTTTTTTGCTCCGGACAACGTCAGCGCCATGGGATAACTCACGCGGGGATACAGATCCTGCGGCACGGTGAACAGTATCGCGGCATGCCTGGCCGCCTGCAAGGCATCGGTCCGGTAGACGAACGCCCCGTCCACTTCACCGCGATCGGCATACATCAGGCATTCACGCACATCCTTTGCCATGACCAGTTTCTTTTCCAGCTGCCTGTCAATGCCTGCCTTCCCGAAAGCCTCCATGGCATATTCACCGGCCGGAACGCTTTTAGGGCTGCCGATGGCTATTCTGGCCAGTTTGACGACATCCCGCATGCCGCTCACTTTCAAATCCGGCCTGCCGGCAAAGACCAGTTCGTTGTAGGCAAAGGTGGCAATACTCTTCACGTCGACAACTCTTCTGCTCTTCAGATACTCCATCCATTCCGTGTTGGCGGAGATGAAAATATCGGCTGGCACGCCCTGTTCGATCTGTTTGGCCAACTGGCCGGAACCGCCATAGTTCTTGATAAACGTCACGCCAGGATTCTTTTTGGCATAGCTCGCCGAAAGTTCGTTGACAACCTCTTTCAGACTGGCTGCGGCGGATATACTGACCTCTCCGGCCACCGCCGGATTGAGCTGCAACAGTGTGCAGATTATGGCAACAACCAATGTGAACATGAGCTTCATGGCAGAGACCTCCAAGCAATGTGAGTCGTGGTGGTGTCGCGACCACATGATGCAGAGTTGCAAAAAGGGGACCATACCATCAATGGCCCCCTTGAATCAAATCGTCGTTGTCGTTACGGAAGTAACTCCATGCGATTCAGCACTCATTGCTACACTGAAAAACGCGCCACCAGCTGACGTAATTCACCCGTCAACACCGACAGCTGGCTGGCGCTTGCTGCAACGGCACCGGCTTCACGTGATGTGCTGCCGATGGCGGTGGAAATCTGACGGACATGATCATCGATCTCTACCGTTGCGGCAGTCTGCTGCTCGGCAGCAATCGAAATCTGGGTAATCTGCCGGGCCACGCCCCCCACCTCATCTCGGATGCCGGTCAACGCCTCACCGGAACGGGCCGTGGCACTACTGCCGTTTTCCACCGCGCGCGCGCCTTCCTCCATGCAGACGACTGCCTGGCGTGTCTCCTTCTGGATCATGCCGATCATTCCGGTAATCTCGCGGGTCGCCCTGGTGGTCCGTTCCGCCAGCGCCCGAACTTCATCGGCCACAACCGCAAAGCCGCGCCCCATCTCACCCGCCCGCGCCGCTTCAATGGCGGCGTTCAGCGCCAGCAGGTTGGTCTGGTCGGCAATATCCTCGATGGTTTCGATGATGGCGCCGATCTGTTCCGAACGGGTACCGAGCGAATCGATAATCCCCGAGGTTTCGCGGACGCGTTCGGCAATGGCCTGCATGCTGTTGATGGATTCCTGCACAACCGTGGCGCTTGATTCGGCAATGTCGGTAGCCTGGGCGGAGCTGGATGCAACGGAATGGCAGTTTTCCGATATTTCCCGCGAAGCCGAAGCCAGCTGGCTGGTTGCCGTGGCAAAGCCGACCGTTTCGGCGGCAATCTGGCCGGAACCGGCGGCAATATGCTGCGATGACGCCTGCAGACGCTCGGATTCTGAAATCAGACTGGCCGAGGTTGTCGTAACCTGCCCGACGATTTCCCGCAGATGCAAAGTCATGGTAGCCAGGCTCTCCAGAAGCGTCCTGATTGAACCACGTCCGGAAACCGTAACATCGGCCGTCAGATCACCAGTTGCAATGCGGTTGGTAATCTCGGCGCACTCTTCAATCGTGCTCCGGATCGACCTGAGGATAAAGAATGAAATGAGCACCGCACTGACAATAACCAACAGCACAACCGCGACCATTCCCCACCGGCACAGGCTGATCAGGCGGGCGGTATCCTTTTCGATCTGCTCATTACGGGCGTTGGTCAGGGTAACGATACGGTCGATAACAACCCGGTGTCGCTCGTATTCCGGTGTCAACGTCTGATGCAGCAGGGTTCGGGCCGCCTGATACTCGCCACGCTGCACGGCGGGGAAGAACTCCTTTTCGGCGCTGACAAAGAAGGCCCTTGCTTCTTTGGCGGCATCGCCGGTCATAAGCGTCTTTATTTCACCGTCAGCCAGATCTTTTGTCCAATACTGCTGACGCTCCTCGAATTCCTTGTGCAGCCGGGCGAAGGTTTTGGTCAGTTCCTCGCGCCGTCCGGCATTTGCTTCATCACTAGCCTGAAAGGCGACCAGATACGACTCGATGATGTATTCAGGCGGCGGGAGAATATCGGCGATCACATCCTTGCCCTGGACGATCTGCCTATAAATCGGGCCGTTTACCGAGGTTTTGCTTGTTATGTAGGCTGAGAGGGAGATGAATACGGTGAACCCGAGCAGGAAAACGGCGACAAGAAAGGTGACCTGCTGGGTGATGCTGAAACGGGAAAGTGCGCGAGATTGTTTCACAATGACCTCCATGTCGTGTGAGCGTCGGCAGCGGCGCCGTAATCTGTTTTCATAAGATGCAGAGCAAGGGGTGTGCCACATGATAATTTGACCAACTCACCTGTTTCAGGTACATTTGGCGGGCTTTAATCTTGAGTGAAGTGGTTATGGATCTGGGAGTGCGGAAATCACACTCGATCCAGTGGTTTCTTCATCACCCTTGAGACGATGATGAAGCGGTTTCTGGATTGGGTTGTGATATTTCGAATTTTTGCAAGGACGTAACTGAGAGGGGATTTCAAATGTTTCTTGCTGAATTACGAATTGAGAATTTCAGGATGTTTGGCGACGGTGATCAGGCTCTTGTGGTACCTCTGAAATCGGGCCTTACAGCACTGGTTGGCGAAAATGACGCTGGCAAGTCAACGGTAATTGATGCCTTACGTTTTGCTTTAGGCACAACGGATCAGGACTGGATTCGACTGGAGGAATCTGACTTTTATCAGAACGACACCAAAAAGGAAATCCGCATCATGTGCAAATTCAAAGAACTGAGCCCACAAGATCAAAGGGCTTTTGTCGAATATCTCACTTACGGAGATTCTGCAAAGGATGATCCGCCCTTTTTGTGCGTCAACTGGATGGCTGTTGATACCGGAATGGCGCCGAAAGGCAGGCCTTTTCGCCGTGTTGAGATACGCTCAGGAAAGAATGGGGATGGTCCGCAACTCGCCCCGGAAGTGCGAGAAATGCTAAGAGCAACCTATCTTCGGCCCCTGCGTGACGCCGAATCGGCATTGTCAGCAGGTCGTGGATCGCGCTTATCCCAAGTCCTCCACCGAACCGGGGAGGTCAAGGCTTCTGGTCTCGATTATGATCCCAATGTACGTACCGACCCTAAACAACTCAATGTTCTCGGAATAGGTGATTATGCAAACGCGTTATTAGAGCAACAGAAAGGGATAAATGACACACGGGACAAGATAGACACCCACCTCAGCAAGCTTTCACTTCATAATGATGGCTTAAAGAGTAGCATCAAGGTGAGTGGCGCAACTGCTTCGTCAGATAACCGATTACGACAACTACTGGAAAAACTCGACCTCAATTTAGGGAACAATCAAGCTTCTAGCGGCAAGCTTGGTTTGGGTTCCAACAACCTGCTCTTCATGGCTTGCGAGCTTCTGCTCATGGCTCAGGAAGACGAGGGCAGCAAGCTATTGCTCATTGAAGAACCGGAAGCGCATCTACACACCCAACGCCAACTACGAGTAATGAAATACTTACAGGATCAGGCCGTTGAAAAGGGCGTTCAGATTATCGTCACAACACATAGCCCTAATCTTGCTTCTGCCATAAGTCTGGACAACATGGTAATGATCCAGAACGGGCATGCATTCTCTCTAGCGGAGGGTGAAACAAAACTGGAGCCGTTTGACTATAGATTTCTTGAACGCTTTCTTGATGTAACCAAGGCGAATCTCTTCTTCGCGCGTGGTGTCATGATCGTCGAAGGTGATGCAGAAAATATCTTGTTGCCCACACTTGCACGACTTATTGGACGTGACTTCACTGAGTACGGTGTTTCCATCGTCAATGTCGGGGGAGTGGGGTTACGCCGCTATGCCCGAATTTTCCAGCGGCGCGACTTTGCCAAGACAGGGCAACTTGGCATCCCGATAGCCTGTGTAACCGATATGGACGTAATGCCGGACTGTGCAAAGTCAATTATCAAAACATCCATTTCCACCAAGGGGGAGCTTGGCAAAACAGGTCTCAAAGGAAAACGCGCCGAGCTGGGCAAGAAGACAAACGGACAAACGGTAAAAACTTTTATAGCCGACGAGTGGACGCTGGAGTATGACCTCGCCTATTTCGGTATTGCTCAAGATGTTTATGTGGCAGCACATCTTGCAAAAAAAGACGAAGCTCTTGCAAAAAAGGGCGATGACCTCAATGAAATTTTAGTAAAAGCAGAGGAGCAAGAGGCATTCACTGGTTTCAATCGTTTGAAACAGGAAGTGCAAGATTCATCAAACGGCCTAGCCGATAAGGAACTCCTTGCGACAAAGGTCTATGCGTTATTCACAAATGGAACCAAAGCGTCCAAACCGATCGCGGCACAGTATCTGGCTGGGCGGCTGCTGGATAAACAGCAAAAAGAAAAACTCTCCACAGAATGTTGGAGAAAAATGATACCGACCTACTTGGTTGAAGCAATTGATTATGTAACAAGTACGTCTAATGCTGCGGCCAAAACGGATGGTTGAAATGATACACGGAGACACGTTCGAGGCACCAAAAGTCACTGACGAAGATATTCGTTGGGCCTCTCAACTATTGGGCTTACCTGTTGTTGCGTTTTACGGACAGGCCGGAACAGATCCTCGCCAAAAGGCGCTCAAGTACATGTGCAGCGTTGATGTGGCCGCTTGCCCGGGAAGCGGAAAGACTACTCTCCTTGTAGCCAAACTGGCAATTCTGGCTGAGAAGTGGAAATACCGTACCAGAGGCATCTGCGTTCTTTCCCACACAAACGCAGCTCGTCATGAGATCGAGAAGCACCTCGGCAACACCGCTGTAGGACGACAACTGCTCAGCTATCCGCACTACATTGGAACCATCCATGGATTTGTGAATGAGTTTTTAGCCTTACCACTGTTACGCTCACGCGGTTACAGCAATACCCGATTTGACACGGATATATCGGGACGCAAGCTACTGAAACTAAGCAGTGGCGGGAAAAAGCTGCCTGGGTACTTGTACACTAAGATTAAAAACGAAGAACACCGCAAAGCAGCATTCTGTAACGCTCACTATATTGGCGATAATCTTGATATTCGTCTTAACGCGGGGAATATTGACCTTAAATTGCAGCGTGACAGTAAATCGGATGCCTTTAAACAAATTGAAGAATGGAAATGTGCCATTTTAAGAGACGGTTATACTTCATACGAAGATACATTTGCCTTTGGCCACCTCACACTAAAAAAGTACCCGGCCATTGCCAAAACGATTCGTGATAGATTTCCTCTGCTATTCATTGATGAAGCGCAGGACAACAGCAATGAGCAATCTATAATTCTGAGTAGGATTTTTATGGAAGGAGATAATGTGGTTATCCGCCAGCGTTTTGGGGATGCAAACCAAGCCATTTTCGACTTCCAAGGAGCAGAAGAAGCATCAACAGACAAGTTTCCAGGCGAAAACAGTATAGAGTTGCCAAACAGTCATCGTTTTGGACAGGCAATTGCCGATATGGCCGATCCTCTTGGAATTAAGCCATATGGCCTTCAAGGGCTCGGCCCAAAAAAAACTTTGGCATCGGGCTCAGAGGGGCAACACACGATTCTCCTATTCGATGAACATAGCGCTACCAAAGTTCTGGAAGCATACGGTGCGCTGCTTCTTGAAACATTCTCTGATTTGGATTTGTGTGAAGATTGGTTTGCTGCTACGGTGATCGGCCAGAGACATACACGATCTGATGACGAATGTGACCACAAGTTTCCACAACATATTGGCCATTATTGGCCGGATTACGACTCTGAACTCACAAAACATGACCCTACACCCCAGACTTTCATGCAGTACGTCTTCGCAGGGCAGGGTAAATCAGAGTTGCAACATGGTACCCATGCAATGGTCGAGAAGATTGCTGAGGCCTTTCTTCGACTCTCTGTTTTTACGATTGAAGGAAAAGCTCCGACCCAGCGAAAGCACCGCCATCGCCATATTCTTGAACTTCTGGAAAGTTCACCAGATATTCGGGAACAATACCAGAATCTGGTTGTTCAACTCACCGTAAACCGAGAGAGCCCAACGAAAGAGACATGGGAAGGTTATTGGCTTGGAGTAGTTCGAAGTATCGCGGAAGTAATTGCCGGATCGCCACTATCAGAAGAGGCAGATGTTTTTCTGATGTGGAACGACAAGCCCGTTACACCCGCATGCCCCTCAGAAGCAAACAGAAGTCGGAACAATATTTTTCGTTATTGTAAGAATGGAAGAGAAGTTTCCATTCAAGCTGGCTCGATCCATTCGGTAAAAGGCCAAACACATACAGCAACCTTGGTGCTTGAGACATTTTGGTACGACCACAATCTTGAACTTATCTTGCCTTGGTTAACCCAGAAAAAACGTGTGTGGAAAAAAGGCGATGGTGTACGCCAAGAAGCTCGCTTAAAACTTCACTATGTCGGCATGACCCGCCCGACGCACCTTCTGTGTCTAGCGATGAAAAAGAGTACGCTGAATGATGAACATATGGAGGCTCTTAGAAATCGTGGATGGCAGCTACTTGAGGTTCAGCCTGATGGCAGCTCAGTGCTGCTGGAGTCTGCAAGGTAACCCTTTAACATAGTGAAGGACATGCAACTGTCCGGTTTTTCCGGACAGTTCACGCCCTGCTTATTTACCTGATGGAAAGTAAACTGCTTGTGGAGAATCGTTATGACCGCAAAAGAAATCACAAAACTTGCCCTGTTCGAAGGGCGACAAATCAGGAAGACTATCCACAACGACGAATGGTGGTTTTCGGTTGCAGACGTGGTTGAGGCACTGACTGACACACCGAATGCGACCGATTATATCAAGAAAATGCGTAAGCGTGACGCCGAGTTATCCAAAGGGTGGGGACAAATTGTCACCCCCCTTTGGCTTACTACTGAAGGTGGCAAACAGAAGGTAAACTGCTCCAACACCGAAGGTCTCTTCCGCATCATCCAATCCATCCCCTCTCCCAAGGCCGAGCCTTTCAAACGCTGGCTGGCAAAGGTCGGACACGAGCGCATTCAGGAGATCGAAAACCCCGAACTTGCCATGGCCCGCATGCAGGAGTTGTACGAGAAGAAGGGGTACCCCAAGGAGTGGATCGACAAGCGGTTGCGAGGTATCGCCGTTCGTCAGGATCTTACCGATGAATGGAAAAACCGGGGAGCCGACAGCAACGCGGCTTACGCTATTCTCACCAACGAGATCATGCAGGGTGCTTTTGATCTGAAGGTGGAGGAATACAAGGAGGTCAAAGGGCTACAGCGGGAGAACCTGCGCGACCATATGACCGACATTGAATTGATTCTGACCATGCTGGCCGAGGCGACCACCACAAAACTCCACCGGGACCGTGAAACACAAGGTTTTGAGCCGCTGAAAAAAGACGCTCGCGATGGCGGCGCGGTGGCCGGCAGAACGCGCAAGGACATTGAAACACAGGGCGGTAAACCGGTTGTCAGTAGCGAAAATTTCAAGCAACTGACCGGAAGTAAACCGCGACGTTTGAAGTAAAATTCGTAAATCAAAATTTCCTTCTTAAGGACGTTGGTTCCGTAACACATCCATAATTTTCACGTGCGGCACATTTCCCACGCCCTCCCTCCAACGCGACCACCCACCGACTCTTTTTCGTTGTACTCACGGATATACCAAATCCGGCAATAAAGTTGCAAAGGTCGTTCTACCAACAACCTACAGCACACGGGAGAACCGACCATGACCCAGGCAGCGACAGGCAGCACCGTCACCATCAGTTATATCGGCACACTGGATAACGGCAGGATCTTTCACAGCACCGAAGCTCAGGGACCACAGACGGTCACCATCGGCTCCGGGCAGCTTTTCCCGGCGCTTGAACAGGCCATTATCGGTATGCGCGCCGGAGAGGTGAAGAACATCGAACTCTCCGCAGAAGAGGCCTACGGCCCACGCCTGCAGGAGAATATCATCCAGGTTGCCCGGAGCAGCTTTCCTGCCGGAAAAGAGATCATGATTGGTCAGAAATTAAGCATCGAGTTCAAGGGAGGTACATCAAGAGTGATGGTGGTAACGGCGGTAAGCGACAACGATGTAACAGTGGACGGCAACCATCCGCTGGCAGGGCTGGATCTGACCTTTGCCCTGAAGGTGGAGAAGGTTGGGTAACCGGACTACTTCTGCTGCAGTCCGGCGTACAACAGGAAGTTGTTCAGAAGCTGACGGGCTGTAGCGCCATACGGCAGGGCTGTTGCCTTGAACTTCCCAACAATGGCTTCAACATTCCCTGCCGTGTCGTGATCCCACGCACTCCAGTTCCGGATGATCTGTTCGGTCACCTCGGGATGGAATTGCATTCCCCAGGCTGAGTTGCCGACTCGGAACGCCTGATGCCGACAGAGCGCGGAAGATGCCAGCAAAACAGCGCCGCCGGGTATGTCGAAACTGTCATGGTGCCACTGAAATGTGGTAAAGGTCTCGGCAATACCGATGAACAGCAGATCTTCTTCGCCATCAACAGTCAGCGACACCGGCAGGGTTCCCAGTTCTTCCCACCGGTTTGAAACGACCTCCGCCCCCAGCGCGGCAGCCAGCAGTTGCCCCCCCAGGCAGATGCCCAGATAGGGGATGCGGGAGGCAACGACCGCACGGATGAGATTTTTCAGGTCCGTGAGAAACGGGTGGCGAATGTCGTCGTTCGCCCCCATGGCGCCACCCATGACGATCAACGCCGACACCTCCTCCGGAGCCGGAAGAATACCGTCACGGTAGGGGTGATGGATGACGTACGGGATGGAGAGATTGTCGATGATGTTGCCGGGCGGCACTTCGGGGTCGTTCTGAATGATGTGCAGCGTTTTCTTCATATCACGTACCGTGTTACGGAGTTTTATACAAAAATATTGTATCACGCAACGACGCAACGAAAGGCTTTTAACCTACAAAAAGCAGTTAATCGCGCAAAGGCGCAAAGTTCGCCAAGAAAAACAAATCGTTAAAACCAAACAGCAAATCACCATTTGAGAGAGGACGGCGCTGATTGTAAGCAACTGACTTTCTTTGCGTCTTTGCGCCTTTGCGAGAGTGAATTGCCGATTTGAACCAGTCTTTTTTGTTTTACGCGTCGTCGCCTAGAGGCGCCTACTTTTGGTGCGTGAGGCCGGCTTTTCTACTCCTGACTTATTACCAGAAAACGCTCATCAAGCCAAGCTTCCAGAAGAGGCCGTACCTCCTGCCACGCAAGCCCTCCGCCCCCGCAGCCGGGACGGGGCACGACAATCCACTTCCAGCCGGAACGATCAGCCAACAGCCGCAGTTCCAGCGCGGATCGGGCAATGATCCGCAGATCCGGGAGAGACCAGGGGGTTTCCTCCACCGGAAAGGTGACGATCCCGCCGCCGAGATCGAACACGTGGTTCCCCTGCTCCGCCAGCAATCTGCCGGCTGTTTCGACAAGGCCGGGGCAGCGAAGCACCGCCTGGCGCGCCACGCCACGTCCGAAAATGGCCCGGCCGTCGCGGGTCAGTGAGCCGTTGGTGGTGATAGCGATCATTGCAACGCCGGCATACTCCCAGATATCGCCTACCGCCTCAAGCATTCCAGCGCCGAGCCCCGCAGGTAATCGAACACTTCCCCCCGGGTCGTGATGAAGCCGGGCATGTCGTTGAGAATATCCTCAACCAGATGCAGCACCTCGCCGTCAACGCTCTTCAGCTCATCCATAACAGCCGAGAGCAGAGGCATAATTTCGTACAGGTCATGACGGTTGAAGGGCACAGGGTCGGGCAGACCGACAAACTTGGGCTCTTCCCGGTTGGCAACGTCCCGCGGATATCTGTATTTAAGATCTGAAGCTTTAAGGATGATTGACATGTGACCTCCTGCAATTGATTAAAACCGAACCACCCCCAACCCTTTATGCCCCAGAGGGTACTCCTTGGTAAGGAGGGGAGTTCAATTTTTCCCTGTTTCAGGAAAGGACTTCAGCCCCCCCTCCTTCCTTCCAAGGAGGGGGCTGGGGGGTGGTCAATGTCCGCCGCCGCAGCCGCCACCACAACCGCCGCCGCAACCCGGCTTGACGATGTCGGCAGCCTTGGGTTTGTCGCACAATTGCAGTGAAGCACGATCCACATACCACGCGTCATTCTCGTTTTTCCCCTGCAGCTCGTTTTTCTTGAGCAGCATCAGCACCCGCATTTCGGTCGTTTCCAACAGCTGTGCCGCTTCGGCGATCGGTACAAATACAGTTCCTGTCTCACACATGGTTTTCTCCTTTGGTTCGACTCCGCTCACCAACCGGAGTCTATTTTCCATTGACTTCCAGATTTCCACCTGACCGGTCCCTGAGCGGAGTCGAAGGGTTAGGCTGCCTCTCGCAGTGTTTCTTCACCAATATAGATGGACATCAACTCACCGTTGGTCAGGTCACGCTTCCGTCTACATGACATGGCCCGGGTCTGTTCCAGGAGCGGCTCCGCCTGTTTCCGGTCAACAACGATACCCATACTGCGGTAGCGTTCGATCAAGCCGCCGGTACCGGAATGTTTGCCGACCACGATGCTGCGGGTCAGCCCGACCTCGGCCGGGTCGAACCCTTCATAATTATGCGGATCCTTGATAACCCCGTCGGCGTGCAGCCCGGATTCATGGGCAAAGACCCGCGAACCGACCACCGGCTTGGAAACCGAAAGCGGGCGGTGGGAGGCCCTGGCGACAAAGAGGGACATCTCCCGGAAGCGGTGTGTGTCGATGCCGGTCTCGATACCGCAGGCATGCTTCAACCCCATGATCACCTCTTCGAGCGCCGCATTTCCCGCGCGCTCTCCCAGGCCGTTGATCGTGGTGTTGACGAACTTCGCCCCGGCGCGGATGCCGGCAATGGCGTTGGCGGTAGCCATCCCCAGGTCATTGTGGGTATGTACCTCGATATCTACTTCGGGAACCGCCTGCCGAAGGTATGCCACCTTGTCGAACATGGTAAACGGGTCCATGATCCCGAGCGTATCGCAAAAACGGAATCGGTCGCCACCCATGGAACGGGTAATCTCCATCAGTTCTACAAGGAAAGCAGTATCGGCCCGGCTGGCGTCCTCACCCCCAACCGAAACATACAGATTGTGCTGTTTGGCAAAGCCGAGCGCGACCTTCAGCTGCTCCTTGACCGCGTCACGGCTTTTTCGCAGTTTATGAACGATCATCTGATCGGACACCGAGAGGGAAATGTCTACCGCCTGCACACCACAGGCAATACTTGCCTGAATTTCAGGCACCAGCGCCCGGTTCCAGGTAATCAGGCGCGCACTCAGCCCAAGGTCAACCAGTGACCTAATGGAATCCTGCTCATCCCTCCCCATGGCAGGGATACCGCATTCGATCTCCCCCACCCCGATAGAGTCCAGCATACGGGCAATGGCAACCTTCTCGCGCTTGGAGAAGACCACGCCGGCGGTCTGTTCGCCGTCCCGCAGAGTTGTATCGTCAATGATGACCGGTGCTATCGTCATGGTTACCCTCCTGAATAGAAAAACGCCGCACTCCCGTAAAGAATGCGGCGCCGTTGCCGTTTCCAGATGTTTAACTACTATGCATTGATCATACCGAGAGCAACGACTATTCAACCGTTCGATCCGGTTGGAGGAATTGTGTTTTCGGAATTTGAATGTATACTTTTCATATCGGGTGCGGAGCTGTGATGAAGCCCTCTTGAGAAGCGATGGTTCCGTCAACCCGACCCGAATACATTCACTTCCGCTCAGTACGGTTTTGAACATTCTCCGAAATATAAAGGAGAACCGGTGACAACTCTCAGCAATTTTTCTATTGATGGCATGCAGATTCTGGTTGTCGAAGACGACCAGGCCACCGCGTTTCAGATAGCACATGTCCTTGCCAAACATGGCGGCCGCGTACAGACCGCATCAAGCGGTGATGATGCCCTCAAAATGATCACAACTGATCACTTCCCGCTCATCATTACCGATATCGGCATGCCGGGCATGGACGGGATCGAACTTGCAGCCAGAATCAGGAAAATCGACCAGGATATCCTGATCATCGCAACCTCCGCCCACTGCGAAACCGATTACCTGATCTCTGCCATTGAGCTCGGTTTCAGCGACTATCTTCTCAAGCCGGTGGCGCCGGTACAGCTCCTGATGGCAGTGAAGCATTGCTGCGAAACGATCTCGGCGCATAAACAGCTGAACAACGAGCGCACCAAGTTCAGAACCGTTGTCGAATCACTGAGCGAATGCCTGGCCATAAAAACAAACGACCTGCGCATCATCTACCAGAACCCGGCCATGACCGCCATGTTCGGCGACCTGACCGGCGAGCTCTGTTACTCCATGTGGAGGCGCAAAGAGCCCTGCGAACATTGCCCGACCGTTTTGACCATGACGGATGGTCACCCGCATACGGCAATCCGGAATTACATTATCGACGGCAGGGTCATGACGGTGGAAACCACCAGTTCTCTCCTTAAGGACCAGAACGGAGAGATAACCGGAACCGTGGAGATCATTCGTGATATCAGCGCACAGGCGCGGACCGAACGGCTCCTGCACAATATCGCTCGCGGCGTGTCGGCAAAAATCGGGGTGGAATACCTCCACTCTCTGACCAATTTCCTGACCGAGGCGCTGGAGATGGATTTTGCCCTGGTTGGCACGCTGAGTGATGACGGCAACAGGATAGAAACCCTTGCGTTCAGCCGCAAAGGGATCAATTGCGAGGAGAGGTCCTATGACCTGAAAGGCACGCCCTGCCGACAGGCGCTTGACAACGGCATGCAGTTCTTTTCAAAGGACGTCGCAACGCTCTTTCCGGAGGATGAGGACTTCAAGACGTTCTCCATCCAGAGTTATTGCGGCGCGCCGCTGATCAACTCGAAAGGTGCCACTATCGGGATTCTTAGCACCTTCCACACGGCTCCCGTTTACCAACGGGAGTTGATAGGTGACATCATCAGTATTTTTGCCAGCCGTGCCGCGGCCGAACTTGAACGCATGCGGAACGAGCAGACCATCCGCGACATGGCGTTCCATGATCCGCTCACGAGCCTGCCAAACAGGAGGTTGTTCGAGGATCGCCTGAAGCAGGCAATTGCCAAGTCCAAGCGCTATTACATGAAATTCGGCCTGATCACCCTCGACCTGGATTTTTTCAAGGAGATCAATGACACCTTCGGGCATGATGCCGGTGATCAGGTATTGATCGAAGCGGGTGAAAGAATCCGTTCCTGCTGCAAGCGGGATCTGGATACCATCAGCCGCTACGGCGGCGATGAATTCTGCATAATAGTTACGGATTGCAGCAGCAGGGAACAATTGGATGAGATCGCCCGGCAGCTGGTGGAGGAATTTTCGAAGCCGTTCCCGATAATGGGAGTTGAGAACCGGGTCACGGCCAGCATCGGCATCAGCGTGTTTCCGGACGATGGCGAAGAGGCACGGCAACTGAAGGCCGCATCCGACAAAGCCATGTATGCGGCAAAAAATGCCGGAAGAAATTCCTATGCCTTCAGCCTGCCAGAATCGTGCTGAATGTTCGGATTACAATTGCCGTAAGCAGTATATCAGCCGCAGCTCCCCATGGTTGCCAGCCCATATATCATCTCCGCTCGGTAATCGGGTTTTTTGCCGACGTACATCAGCGTATTGCTCCCGGCAATCCTCATTTTTTTGCGATTAAAGAGCCGCAGTGCCGACCGGTTTGAAACAGGAGAATCCACCAGAACTTTTGTTCCAAAAGCGACAGTTTTGGCGGCATCATCAAAAAGGCGTTCCGCGCTCCCGGCGTCCAATGCTGAAAACGGCCCGATCTGCCTGGCATCAACGCACGGCTGGACCACGGCAAAACCGGACTCATCGAACAGCAATCTCCCCCTTCCCACCGTTTCCGCCAGCAGACTGTCTCTCCGGTCGCCCCATGCCCGGCAATCAATGCCACTCACCGATGATCCGGAGCCGTTCCCCTCACTCCGGAGACCATGCTCGGCATGACGCTGCCGCCCAGTGCCGACCCAGCGAATAATGGTATCGATGCCGGTGAAACCATATTTTTCATAAAGCGACTGCCCCGACTTCGAGGCGGTCAGCCAGATCGTCTCCACGCCGTCCGACCGTAACGCGTCAAGGGAAGTGGTAAAGAGCCGTTCACCGATTCTCTGGCCGCGATACTCCGCCGCCACAATCAGATTGCCGATCCAGCCGCTCCGGTCATGGCGCAGCGAAGTCACAAATCCCGCCGTTTCCCCGTTATCGCCGCGTGCGGCACAACATCCCCGGGGAAACTGCGCCAGCAGGAATTCAAATTCCCACGGCTCTGCCACCCAGTTTTCCGCTGCCGCCAGTTCCAGGAAGCGAGGTATGTCATCCATGCGGAAATGATCGATATTCATGGAGCCGGGCAGGCCGCCTCTGCTATTGTCATGTTAAGATCCTGCCCGATCAGGCCGATCGCATCGGCACGGCACTGTTTGCAGTGGGCAAACTGGCCGATAATCCCCTCGTTGGCCTTCCGGACCGCTGCCACCCGTTCCTCGCTGGGGGGTACGATGTGGGCCAGTTCTGCCTGGGGAATGATCGGCATGATGTTCATGACGAAGGCGCCCAGTTCCTTGACCCGTTTGGCGATCAAGGGCAGCTGGTCGTCGTTTACTCCCGGCACGAGAACCGAATTGACCTTGATGGTCAGTCCCAGTTCACCAGCCCGTTTCAACCCTTCAAACTGGTTGTTGATCAGGATTTTTGCCCCTTCAACACCGGTATAGTGGACGCCGTGATAGATGACGTGACGGTAAATCTGTGCCCCGACGGCCGGATCGACCGCATTGATGGTTACCGTCAGGCTGTGCAGGCCCAATTCGTACAGCCGGTCGATGGACTCCGGCAGCAGCAGGCCGTTGGTACTCAGGCAGAGCATCAGGTGGGGAAACTCCTCCTTCACCATCCTGAACGTCTCGAAGGTCTCTTCGTTTGCCAGCGGGTCACCGGGCCCGGCGATGCCGACAACCTTGATGATCGGCCCTACCACCGGGCTCGCCATAACTTCCCGTACCTTGATAATCGCTTCGTCGGGAGTTAGAAGCCTGCTGGTAACACCGGGACGTGATTCGTTGGCGCAGTCATGCTTGCGTGAGCAATAGCCGCACTTGATGTTGCATTGTGGCGCCACTGCCAAGTGCATACGACCGTTCTTGTGATGGTTGCCGCCGAAGCAGGGATGCCCCTGGATCTTGTTTTTCATTTCGCACGCTGTTGCCATGTCTGTGCCCCTTTCAACCCTTTCAGGATAAGTACGTTAACGGAAATATTTTCTAACGTACTAAACGAAAAAAACCCGCAGGGAATAAATCCCGCGGGCGTCGTTGCCTTTCATGAGGGTATAGGCATAATGCGTGCCAGCCTTTAATCTGTTATGCGCCGGAACGTAGAAACACCCATAAACAGGGCATTCGAGCATGCCGGAGTGGTCCCGGAAACGGTTGGTACGTTACGTGTGACGCTCGATATCTGCACGATATTTGTGCAATTGAACATGGAGTATGAATTGCATGCCCGTTCTTATCTCGCAGCCTCTGCATGTACATGATATGAAGGAAGGGCCACCATGTTCAACCGGTATAACCGTGAAGAAATCAGTGATCGCGCCCGTGCCGCGTTCATCGGGATGGCAATCGGCGATGCGCTGGGTGCCACGGTTGAGTTCATGACCGCATCAGAAATTGCCTCAAAATACGGCACCTTTCGGGATATCGTTGGTGGCGGGTGGTTGCGGCTGAAGCCGGGGCAGGTAACCGATGATACCGAGATGGCGCTCTGCATCGGTCGGGCAATTGTAAAAAACCAGGCCTGGTCGGTTGAAGCGGTTGCGGAAAATTTTGCTTCCTGGCTCAAATCCCGGCCGGTCGACTGCGGTGATACCTGCCGCAAAGGGATCCGCGCTTATCTATTGCACGGGCAACTCGAATCACCTCTCAATGAGTGGGATGCAGGCAACGGTGCGGCAATGCGCCTCCTTCCAGCAGCCCTCTTTTCGCTCCCCGATGAAGAGCTGCTCAAAAAATACGTGCTCGAACAGGCCCACATCACCCACAACAATCCGGTTTCGGATGCCGCCTGCCTTTGTCTGGGACGGATTATCCACATGGCACTCTGCGGAACAGAAAAAAGCCGGCTGCGCCGTCACGTTGACGGATTGGTAGCCAGGTTTCCCACGTTTGCCTTTGAGCCGTACCGGGGCCTGGCCACCGGATATGTGGTCGATACCATGCAGACGGTGTTTCACTGGTTTTTTCGTGGCAGGAGCTTTGAAGAATGCCTAGTCGGGACGGTCAACCAGGGTGGTGATGCCGACACGACCGGCGCCATCTGCGGCATGCTGGCCGGAGCCTATTATGGCATGGATGCCATTCCGAAGCGGTGGATCAAGAGACTGGACAGATCGGTGCTGGTCGAAATCGAGAGTATGGCGGAGCGATTGGTGGCGGCAAGCCCGGCAGGGAGAATGATGTAGGGGCGGCCCCATGTGGCCGCCCGGCAGCTGGGTAACCACACGGGGTTACCCTACGCTTCTTTCAAAATCATATCCGCAACCTGCCGCAACGTTTTGCGCTTGTCCATCGCGCTCTTCTGCATAATGCGATACGCTTCGGCTTCCGGTACCCGGTTCTTTTCCATGAGCAGACCCTTGGCCTTTTCGATGATCTTGCGATTCTCGATAAATTCACGCAGATCATCGATTTTCTCTTTCAGGTTTTCAACCTCTTCAACATGCTGCAAAGCGATTTCTATGGCCGGAAGAAGATCCTGCTGCCGGAGCGGTTTGGTTAAAAATGCGGCAATCCCGCTTGTCGATGCCCGCTTTACAGTCGCACTGTCGCAGGCGCTTGTCAGCAGCATGATCGGTATCTTCAATTTTTTCTTGATCTCGATCGCAGCGGTTATGCCGTCCATACCAGGCATGGCAACATCAAGAATCGCCATATCCGGAAAGCTCCCCAGCGCCAGTTCTACCGCTTTTGCGCCATCTCCGCACTCCAGAATCTCATCGAATCCCAGATCGACCAGCATGCTCTTCAGGTTCATTCTTATGAGTGGTTCGTCATCACAAATCAGTATGGATTTACTCATGGCTGTTACCTCCGTACAGAGGAACTAGCATGAGGCGTGCCACTTGGGAAAAAACAGGTGATTCAGGTACGCAGAGATGAGAGAGGAATGTTCGGAAGGTGGTGCGTGATTATACCGGTTCTTCCAGTTTTTCTTCCAGGAGAGGCGTGATTACAACCTTGATCTTGCCTTTGCCCCAGAGACCGATTTTCTTGGCGGCAGCGCGTGAAAGGTCGATAAAGTGGAATGACTTCGGGGCACAGCGGTCAGTAATGGTGACCTGGACTTCCTGTTTGCTGACCGGGTTGATAACCCGTACCACCGTGCCGAGCGGCAGGCTTTGGTGGGCGGCGGTCAGCTTTTCCGGGTTGTAACGGTGACCGGAGGTTGTACGGCGCCCCTCGAAACGGCGGGCATAATACGATGCAAAGCCTTCGACCGATTCAAACAGGCTGCTTTTCTTGACAAGCTCTTCCAGCTTGGCAGGGAGTGATGAGGATAGTTCGCGCAACAGGGACGGTTCGCCGCCCGGCAGGTCGGCCGCGTGGGCTGCCGACGGCAGCGAGAACAGGGAGCAGAGAGCGATGCACACTGCTATCATATTGAAATACAATCGATTCATGCGGTACTTATACAACACTTGCGCGCCCCGGTCAAGTTTTGCGCACATATTCGGCAATTCCATCCTGCAAACCACGAGGCTCAAAACCGAAAACCTGCTGCCATTCGTTGCCGCAAATGCTTTCCTCCAGCAGCATCTGCAGTTGATCCATTGTGATCGGAAACTGCGGAATCTTTTGCATGAACGGAATAATCAGCTTCATCAGGGCGAGCGGAATATGCGGTTTCCAAGGTGCCGAACGACCCAGTGCGGCGGCAATCATATCGACCAGCGCTTCATAACTCAGACGGTCACTGCCGCATAATTCATAGGTCCGGCCGATTGTCTCCGGCATCTCCAGTGCCGACGCAAAACAGCGGGCAACATCATCTGCGTGAATCGGCTGCAACCGGTAGCTGCCGCTCCCGATGACCGGCATCACCGGAGCAAGACGCAACTGCGACGCCAGCATAGTGATGAATGCATCGCGTGGCCCGAAAATCAACGATGGACGGAAAATCGTCCATTTCAACCCGCTCCCCTGAACCGACTCTTCCGCACGCCACTTGGTCTGATGATAGGCCGAAACCGCGTCCGGGCGTGATCCCAGCGCGGACATCTGCAGGTAGCGACCGACGCCGACCCTCCTCGCCGCTTCCAGCACGTTCTCCGTAGCCTGTACATGCAATTTTTCAAAGGTTATTCCCCGAAATGGAAACTCGCGGATAATGCCGACCAGATTGATGGCGGCATCGCAGTCGCTCAACTCCACCGCAAAGCTCTCCACGCGGGTAACATCGCCTTCGATGTACCGTATTCCGCTCTCCGTCGCCCCTCCCCGCCGATGAACAAGAAGACGCAACTCATGCCCGCGTCCCCGGAGGGCACGGCACACATGCTCCCCCACAAAACCGGTCCCGCCGGCAATAAAAATTTTCATGATATCCCTTCTCTCAGACCGGCAATTTCACCGCATACTCAATGGATCGTTTCGGAGCATTCAGTCCGCTCCCAGGAATCGAGCCCGCCATCGGCCAGACGCACCTGGACTGTTTCCCCGGCTTCGGTACAGCCGAACGAAACGCCTATCTCACCTGTCTTCATATTCCTGAGGACTACCGGCTCTTCACGCTGCTCGGTCCAGTAGCACACCTTATGGTACTGTTCTGTTTTCATGACTTTTACCTGCCTTCTCATACCCGGTAGTGATGCGGCACGTCAGAGCGGATGAAGATTGGAGAATTCGCCCCACTCCAGAAAATAGTGCGGAGCTTCCAAAAACTCGTAAATTCCTTCGACCTCTTCCAGGTACCGCTTTTCATCCTTAACAAACCAGTTCAGCAACGCTTTGCTGTTTTCCGACCCTTCCGCCTTGACCATCCCTTCACAGAGCTTGATCATCTCATCTTCGGCATGGACAACATGCGAAAACGCATCGCGGTCGTTACGCATCTCCTTCATCAGATCGTGGTTGAACAGCGCCATCCGGCACCCGTTAATAACATGCCCGGCCCGATCCGCCATTTCGGACTTCAGATCCGCACCGCCGACCGTTTCTTTCAAGGTTTCAAGCAGACCCTGATGCCTTTTGCGGGCATCAGCCAGCAACTCGTACAACTCCTTCAATTCCGGATCGGTCGTCCCGGCAGCAAGGGTTTTGTAGAAGCAGAGGCAGTCATTCTCAAAACTGATCAAAAATTCGAGTGTGTTCATACAATTCACCTCCTTGTATGAGCACAGTATAGCACAGAAGCAAACAAGAGTAATATAGTCTTTAATGCGCGTTTCAGATCAGCTTGTGCAACAGCAACAGAGTAGTCATTGCCAGGGGGAAGAGGCTGAAAGCGGGGAATAACAGGCGTTCAAAACGGTTCATGGCCACCAACGGCGGGATCAGGGCGATTATCAGAAACAGCGGTATCATGTGCCGGTCGATGCCACCCAGAAGCGACAGCAGCATGGTTGCAGCCGTCAAGGCAGCCACCCAGACGAGAAAGATGGAGACCGGGCCGGCGCCTCGGGTACGAAAATCAACCAGCGGAATGCCGGCCAGGCGATAATCGGCGGCATGGCGGTCCTGCAGCAGCCAGAAATGCGGAATCTGCCATATGAAGAGCAGTCCTGCCAAAATGACGATCCGGCTGTCGGACGGATCCCCCCCGGCCAGGCTCCAGCCGATCAGCGGTGTAAAAGCGCCGCAGAGCGCCCCGAGCGGCAGGGCAAGGGTGGTGATGCGTTTGAGCGGCGTGTAGACGGCCAGATACCAAGCCAACGCCAATGCGCCGAGCAGCGCGGGAAGTAAACCGCCCATGACGGCGAGCAGAAAGAGTCCAGCCAGAATAGTGCCGGCGCCGAGAAGGAAGGCGGCGAATCCGCTCAACCGTCCCTGGGGGAGCGGACGCATCATGGTGCGAACCATCAGCGCGTCGATGTCGCGCTCCAGCAGCTGGTTGAGGGCCGAGCCCCCCATCGCCAGCAGCGTCACGCCGCAGAAGGCGGCCGACAGGTTCACGATCTGCATTGATGCCGGGAAGAGGAAATAGCCGCCAAGTGCCGCTACACCGTTCAGCAGCGCCAGACGAATCCGGAACAGGCGGAAAAGGATACACATCATGGGTGCATCCCCAGTCTCGCATGGAGTCGCGCCGTCATTTAAGCGCTTCCATGAACTCTACCAGTGCCTCGATCTCTTCCTTTTTCAGAGTATCGAACGTCGGCATGATCGGCTGGAATCCCTTGACCAGATCGGCATGGGGATCGAGTATCGACTGTCTCAGATAGGCGTCGTCCACGATGATGGTGCGCTCGGCCCCCTTGGTAATGACCACCTCGCTGCGCCCGTTGATCCCTTTGAAACTTGGTCCCACCCCGGGCGAACCGTCCAGCGAATGGCACCCCAGGCACCCCTTTTCTCCGGCCAGCTTCCGGCCGTCAATACGGGCTCCCTTTTTCCCTCCGTCCGGGGCATGTTCGAGCCATTCCTCAAACTCCTTCGCGGGAAGTGCCTCGACAGTGGTAATCATGGCCGAATGGCCGGTGCCGCAGTACTGGGAACAGAACAGGTCATAACTGCCCGGCTTGTCGGCCACGAACCAGGCAAAGTTGTCCATGCCAGGCACGACATCCCGCTTGACCCGAAAAGCGGGGAGAAAAAAACCGTGAATGACGTCCTTCGAAACCAGAGCCACCCGCACCGGTGCACCCACCGGCACATACAGTTTGGGACTGGTCCTGCCATTGGCATAGCTGAATTCCCAGGACCACATACGCGCCGTGGCGGTTACCGGCATGGCGCCCTTCGGAACGGTCCGCAGCACCAGGTATCCTTTCCAGCCATACCAGAACATGGCCAGCACCAGCAGGGTCGGCAGCACGATCCAGACGATCTCCAGCCAGATGTTGCCGTCCGCTTGAGAAGTCGGGTGCGGAGCGCGGGAGCGGTGATAGCGCACCACGAAAACGATCGTGGTCACGGTAATGCCAAGCAGCAGTACCAGGCACGCAGCAAAGATAAACAGGAAGACCGGGTCGATGGCAGCGGCGGTTGATATGAGGGGGAGTTGGTTCACGAAATCACCTTATCGATACAGAACATCAAAAAACGTAAGGCCGATGAAAATGGCCAGTGTCGCCAGAGCAAGAAACAGCAGCCAGCGCAGCAGGCGTCCTTCGTACCGCATATGCATGAAGACGGCGATCACCAGTCCCGATTTGGCGCAGGCAATGGCCAGAGCCGCCGCCACCTTGAAACCACCCAGTTCAACGCGGGTAACCGCAACGGTAAGGGCGGTCAGAGCCAGCAGGGCAAGCCAGGTACCGACCAGTTTTTTGTATCCTATGATGTGCTGTTGTTCATTCATCCTGTCACCTTCACAGAATCAGGTAATAGAGCGGAAAGATAAAAATCCAGATCAGATCCACCAGATGCCAGTAAAGCGCACCGTTTTCCAGCAGAATATAGTTGTCGGCGCTGACCACGCCCGACCTGACCTTCTGGCCGATCACAGCCAGCAGCGCCCCGCCGATCAGCACGTGCAGACCATGGATGCCGGTGGTCATGAAATACAGGCTGAAAAAAATCGATTCCCCCGGCGCTCCACTCTTCAGATGCGGTGAACCGGGATAGATGCCATGGCCGATCTTGGTGCTCCATTCAATATACTTGATGACCATGAAGCCGCCGGCACAGAGGAGTGTCCCCCCCAGCAGCGCCACGGCCCGGCGCGCCTCACCCAATTGAAGAGCGGTGAGAGCCATGGCGGCGCACAGGCTGCTGGTAAGCAGAATCACCGTATTTGCCGTACCCATGGTCCAGTCAAGCTGCCGCCCGGCCACGGCAAATTCATGCGGATAGCGCTTGAGATAGACCGCATAGAGCAGAAACAGCCCGCCGAACAGCAGCAGCTCGGTGAAGAGGAACAGCCACATGCCGAGCTTGGCAGCGGCGTCATCTTTGTGCGGATGGTGGGTCATGGCTCTATCCCGGAAAAGTCATACGGTCCGTGGGTCACGATCGGCTCATCTATAAAATTTTCCGTCGGCGGCGGCGTCGGCGTACTCCATTCCAGCGTGGCTCCCCCCCAGGGATTTCCCTCGAACGGCACACCCCACATCAGTCCGCGGAACAGGTTCACCAGCATCACGATCAACCCGGCCACCAGAATCCAGCTGCCGACCGTGGCCACCAGATTGAGGGAGGCAAATTCCGGCAGGTAGTCGTAATAGCGGCGCGGCATTCCCTTCATGCCGAGCACCTGCATGGTGAAGTACAAGATGTTGAAGCCGGTAAACATCAGCGCCCAGGCAACAAGCGCCGGTTTCTCGGCATAGCGCCGGCCGAAAAACTTGGGGAGCCAGAAGTGCATGGCGGCAAAGAAAGCGAAGCCGGCTCCGCCGAAAATCACGTAGTGGAAATGCCCCACCACGAAATGGGTGTCGTGCACATGGATATCAGTGGCGGCGGCACCCAGGATCAGGCCGGAGAGGCCACCGATGGAAAAGAGCAGGATGAAGGAGAGGGAGAAGAGCATCGGCGCTTCCAGGGAAATGGAGCCTTTGTAGAGGGTTGATACCCAGTTGAACACCTTGATGGCGGAAGGAATCGCCACGATAAACGTCAGGAACGAAAAAACCCAAATGGCGGTGTCGCTCATGCCGCTGGTGAACATGTGGTGTCCCCAGACCAGGGAGCCGAAAGCGGCGATCGCCAGACTTGAGAAGGCAATAAATTTGTAGCCGAAGATCGGTTTGCGCGAAAAGACCGGAATGATGTCCGAGACCACCCCCATGCCGGGCAGGATCATAATGTAGACCGCCGGGTGGGAATAGATCCAGAACAGATGCTGGTACATGAGCGGGTCGCCGCCACTGCCCGAATCGAACAGGCCGGTACCGAGCATCCGTTCTGCCATGACCAGCACCAGGGTGATGGCCAGGATCGGTGTCGCCAGGATCTGCACCCAGGCAGTTGCATAGAGGGACCAGACAAAAAGCGGCAGCCTCCCCCAGGTCATCCCTTCGGCCCGCATACGGTGGATAGTGGTGACAAAATTGAGACCGGTCAGGATCGATGAAAAGCCGACAATGAATACTCCGAAGACCGCCAGGGAGACATTGGTGCCGGTACGGGCGCTGAAGGGAACGTAGAAAGTCCAGCCGGTATCGGGCGGGCCGCCTCCGGTGAAGAGCGAGGTGAGGATAATCACGGCGCCGGCAATGTAAAGCCACCAGGAGAGCAGGTTGAGCCGGGGAAAGGCCACGTCGCGGGCGCCTATCTGGATCGGCATGACCAGATTGCCGAAGGAGCCTTGGAAACCGGGGATGATGAAGAGGAAGATCATCACCACGCCATGCACGGTGAAGAGCGCGTTATAGGCCTCGGCCCCCATGAGCGTACGACCAGGCGCCATCAGCTCCAAGCGCAGCAACAGGCCCAGCAGCACTCCCACCAGAAAAAAGCCGAACGTGGCATAGAAATAGAGCAGGCCGATCCGCTTGTGGTCGGTGGAGAATACCCAGGAAGCGATGCCGGACTTTCCGGTATCGTTCCAGAAGCTGCTGACTGCAGGTTGCGTGTTATCAGTCATGATCCATATCCCTTAAGCCTGACAAACCGGAATCAACATCTTATTTTTTTTCAGCATTTCGTTCTTTACGTTTCCTGCCGGTCACAATCAGGAAAACCAGAAAACTCCCTGCACAGAGGATCACCGCCGTGGCGCTGACTCTGAGCAGGTTGAAAACGTAGGTTTTCTGCAGCGGATCGTAGCTGAAGCAATACTCCAGCGTTTTACGGATGGCGGCGCCGCTCTTTCCCTCACGCGCCTCGACCAGGGCCAGGGCCAGATCCTTGGGGAGGAAGGTTGTGCCGTACAGATAGCGGACTACCGTGCCATCTCCGGCAATCACGATGCTGGCCACCGGATGAAGAAAATCACGCCCCCGGCGCTGAAAAGAGAACCCGACTGCATCGGTCAGCCGCTTGATACTGTCTGCATCACCGGTCAGGAAGCGCCAGCCGTTCTCGGGAAACGGCGCATGCATGGCGGTCAGGTAGACCCGCTTGAATTTGGCGGCCAGTTCCGGAGTATCATGCTCGTCAAAACTTACCGAGACAACCCGGTATTCCTCACCCGGCCTCCACTTGATCCTGGGGAGGACCTGCGCCAATCCCTGCTGCAGAGTATAACAGACATTGGGGCAACTGAAATAGACCGGCAGGATGAGCGTCGGACCGGTAACGAGGTCAGCCAGCTTGACAGTCTTGCCGGCTTCATCCCGAAAGGTGATATCGAGCGGAATCCGGACCCCGAGCTTTTCATTGATGCCAACCGTTGCCTCTTCAGCTCCTGCAACGGCGGTAGCAGCTTTCGACGCCACCCCCGTGTCATCACTCCGGACATCATCATGATAGAAGAGCAGCATCGCCAGCACAAGAAGTGAAACCGGAAAACGGTACAGTAAACGCGTGCCGGAAATGCGCCAGAATGCAGAGGGGCACGTATCAGTCATTCCTGTCACCTGAGCTGAGTCGTTCGACAAGACCCGATGTCCTGACGGTGCGCCGTTCAACCATCTGACGAAACACCTCTTCCGTTCCCCATATTTCAATCCGGCACCGGGCACGGGTAACCGCCGTGTAGAGCAGCTCCCGGGTGAGGACGTCCGAAAGGTGATCCGGCAGGATCAGCAGCACCCGGTCAAACTCGGAACCCTGGCTTTTGTGGACGGTCAGGGCAAAGGCCGTCTCAGAGGGAGGCATGCGCAGCGTGGAAAGGTGGCGCAGCCCCCCCTCCGGGTTTTCGAACCAGACACCCTCCACGCCGTCGTTCTCCATGATCACCCCGGTATCGCCATTGAACAGCCCCAGTTCGTAATTGTTACCCGTTATCATAACCGGCATGGGGCGAAAGCTCCGGGGATCATGTTTTCGCTCCTGAGCAAGAGCGCTCAGGCAGAGGCTGTTCAGGTTTTCAATGCCGCATGGTCCCGAGCGGAGCGGCGACAGGATTCTGAATGAACCCAGCTCCGCAAGCGCAGCACCGGGAGATGACGCTCTGGCATACCCCGCAAAGCCATCCCGCACGGCGCTGCTGAAAGCCTCATCGAATGCCCTGCCGCTCGGCACGGTCTGCCACCGAATGTCCGGGAACCGTCCCGATTGCAGGAGCTCAACAGCAGCAGCGCCTTCCCCGGAATTGATCAGCCGGCTCAAGGCGGCAATGCCGCTGTCGGCACCAAAACGGTAGCTTTTGGTCAGCTGCGTGACCGGAACCGTTGCCTGGTTGGCACTGTCGCAGATATCCGCCAACACGGCTCCCGCCTCTACCGAAGCCAATTGGTTGCGGTCTCCCAGCAGGATAATCCGGGCGTCATCACGTAGCGCTTCCAGCAGGCTGGCCATCAACTGAAGATCAACCATGGACGCTTCATCAACGACCAGAATGTCGCAGGAGAGCCGATTGGCGCGGTTGTGCCGGAATCCGCCCCTGCGGACCTGTACTCCCAGCAGCCGGTGGATCGTGCTTACACCGGCCGGCAGGCTGTTTTTGATTGCTTCGGGAAGAGCAAGGCGCTCCGCGGCATGCAGGATCGACTGATGGAGACGCATTGCCGCTTTACCGGTCGGCGCCGTCAACGCAATCTCCGGAGGGCTCCCCTCCGCAACGTCAAGCAGCAGGGCCAGAATGCGCGCAACAGTCGCGGTCTTGCCGGTCCCCGGCCCGCCGGAAATAACTGAAAATCGATGGGTCAACGCCATGCGGGCGGCAGAGCGCTGCAGGTCCACAGCACCGCTCTGCTGGGGGAAATAGCGGTCGAGAGCGTCATCCAGCCGGAGCTCATTGACCACGGGCGGCCGGCTGCGCGACACAATACCCGAGGCCACCTGCTGTTCATAGCCCCAGCAGCGGTGAAGGTAGAGCCGGCCTGCCGGATCCAGTATCAGCGGGGTATATGACCCTGGTGCGCCAACGGTTTCGCAGTCGTGCAGCGATTCCCGCCAGAGATTGATGTCGGAGGGAGGCGCTTTCCGTAAGACCGGGAGGGGAAGTGCGGCATCATCGGCCATATCGAGAAGATTGAAGCAAGTATGGCCACGCCCGGCAAAATGGCTGGCCAGGGCAGCACCCCACCAGAGTTCATTACACGGATGCCGGTCGATGCGGACGATAAAATCGGCAAAATGAATGTCCAGATGTGAAAGTTTGATCGTTTCCATCATCGGGGCATGTCCGCATGCTTGCCGAATGTTTCGCCATACATGGTGTCACTGAACACCGTCAGCCGGTTTTTGCCGCTGCGCTTGCTGACATACATCGCCTCGTCGGCGTTTGCCATGACCGCGCGCACATCGCCGCCGTCATCCGGATAGCCGGCAATCCCGGCCGAGAGGGTAGTCGTAATGCTGTGCCCCTCATATTCGAACGGAGTGGCCGCCATGCCGCTGACGATTCGAGTGACCGCGGTGACAACATCCTGCTTGCCGGTTTCCGAGAACATTATGACAAATTCATCGCCACCGTAGCGGGCGCAGATATCGGAGTCGCGGATGTTGGCGGTGATCATCCCGGCAACCTGTTGTATCAGCTTTGTACCGGCAAAGTGGCCGTACTGGTCGTTGATTTTTTTGAGGTTGTCGGCATCGATCATACAGATTGCAAATGGACGGATATACCGTTTGGCAAGCTTTTCCTGTATGTCGGCCAGCAGAAAAAAATTACGCATGTTGTTGATGCCGGTGACATCGTCGGTCAACGACAAACGCTCGACTTCGCGGCGTGACGCTTCGCTCTCTCCGGCCAGCATGGCTCCCAGGTGGGCGATCAGCATAAAGGGAAACAGCTCGATGATGTGGGTGAGATAATAGTTGAGCTCGCGGAAATCGGCGGAAGCCAGCAGGATGTATGATGAGATTGCCAGTCCGGCCATAAAGTAGGTGACCCGGCGACCTTGGGTGAGAGCGGTGGCCATCAAGACCAGGTAAATGAGCGACATGAACGGACTGGTCAGTTTGCCGGTATACCAGCAGACCGCCACGATGAAGGAAAGAAACACCATCAGATCGGCAAAAATCTTCAGGGTGCCATATTTGCAGGAAAGCACGCCGTAACGGGCATTCAGGTTGTAGAAAAAGAGCAGTATGGAGAATCCCGCCAGAAATGCCATGCTGGAGTTATCTTTTGGCGCAATCTTCATGTCGAGCGTCACCAGGGCGATCAGCAGCCAGGAGATATTGCCCATGATGCGGTCATATCCCTTATAGCGCTGCTGAGTGCCATGACTGTTCTCCGGATGATGGTCATCCATTAGTTACTCCTTACCCGGCTGCCGCTAACGTAACCACTGCCGTCACCACATAGCGGGCAATCTTTCCCGCTGCAACCAGCAGCGAAAACAACCCGAAATTGACCCGCAGCATCCCCCCCACCAGGCAGAGTGGATCTCCGACAATAGGCAGCCACGAGAAAAGCAGCGAGTACACGCCGAAACGTTGATAGGAGCCGCGCGCCCTCTCCTGCTGCCCGGGCGATACGCGCAGGACTTTTTCAATGAGCCAGTGACCACCCCAAATCCCGACCAGATAGGTCATGACCGCCCCGAGATAATTGCCGGTGGATGCGACGGCAACCGAGGTCACCGGATCATAGCCACCCGCCAGCATCATGACCAGCAGCCACTCGGATCCAAGCGGCAGCAGGGTGGACGCCAGAAAGCTCATGAAGAACAGCGACAGGTAACCGGGCTGGTGCAGCCAGTCATGCAGCATGACAGTATATGTCAGAAATTGGTTGTCAAAATGGCTCAAACCGCTACAATGCTCCCCGCTACCGACCGTTATCCCAAGGCCGGTACTATGCTGTCATTGTAGCGATAAATTCAAATTCGGCAAGGGGGAACCATGCTGAAGGGCAAACCGGCAAAAAAATATTCCCAGGCAGGAAGGCTGCATTCGGTCATCCGGCTGTTGGAAACCAGGCGCGGCCTGACTCTGGACGAACTGGCCCAGGAGTGCGATGTTGACCGCCGCACCATCCATCGCGATCTGAACGCGGTGGAACAGGCCGGTTATTCATTGACCACGGAGTGGAGTGACGGCAAAAAGGTCTACAGTTTTCTGACCAAGTCGCGCAACCTCCCCCCGATTACCTTTACCCTCCCGCAGTTGATGTCGCTCTACCTGTTGCGCTCGTTGGGAGCCCATCTGGCAGGCACACCGTTTCAGGCCGAGATCGACGAGCTGTTCAAGAGCATCCATTCGGTACTCCCGGATCGCCATGCCGCGCATCTGGAGCGGATTGCGCGTGTTTCTCTGCCGCTGCTGCACGGAGCGCGCGACTACTCCCCGTCTGCCCCCTTTGTTGCCGACCTCCAAAAAGCGCTGCTACAGCAGTACCGCATCCGGCTGAAGTATGCCAAGAAAGGGAAGGACGGTGTCGAGGAATATGAGGTTGATCCCTATACGCTGGTGTTCCACAAGGGGGGCATCTATCTGCTCGGCAACGCCCTCAACCGCGCCGGCATGCGGCTGTTCGCCCTGGAACGCATCCGGGGCATCGAGGTCACCCGCCAACGGTTCGAGATCCCGGACAGCTATCAGCCGGAAGCCCATTTCAGCAGCGCTTTCGGTCTGGTGAGCGACACACCCATGAAGGTGCGCGTCCGCTTTTCCGCCGAGATCGCCCACACCGTCAAGGATCGCAACTGGATGCCGGGACAGAAGATCAGCTCCGACGCCGAAGGGAGGGTAGTCGTCGAATTCGAGGCGGCGGGACAGATGGAGCTGGTATCATGGATTCTTTCCTACGGCATTCATGCCGAAGTGCTGGAGCCGGCTGTACTACGCAAGGAAGTCAAGCGGCAGGTGAAGGGGATGCGGGAGTACTATCGCGGCAAGGATAGGAAAAACGAAAAAACGGTAACACAACTGAGTAAATAAGTCTGGCCAGGCAATTCAATATGGAAGCAGGATGAGATATGAACACGGATTTGACAACTGAAACCACACCGCTTAACGACATCATCGTCGCCCGCATCGCACGGCAGGGGCGCATCACCTTTGCCGACTTCATGGCCGCCTGCCTTTACGAACCGGGGCTCGGCTACTACACCTCGCCAGGGCGCAAGGTCGGCGCTGAGGGGGATTTCTACACCAGCATCACCGTACATGCTGCCTTCGGACGGGTGATTGCCCGCGAGATCGCCCAGATGTGGCGCAGCATGGGGAGCCCTGCCGGGTTTTCGCTGGTGGAATGCGGCGCCGCCAATGGCCGCCTGGCGTGTGATATCATGGATTACCTGGCCGAACGGGAGCAGGAGATGTACCAGGGAGTACGCCTGGTGCTGGTGGAGCAGGAGCCCTCCCTGGAGTCGGCGCAACGCGAGATGCTGGCTGCCCACCAGAACCGCCTGAGCTGGCTTTCGCCGGATGAGTTTGCTTCAGGGAGATTCACCTTCAGCGGCTGCCTCTACTCCAATGAACTGATCGACGCGCTGCCGGTACATCGGGTCATGATGACACCCGAGGGACTGCGCGAAGTGTATGTTTCCCTGAAGGATGGCGAGTTTGCCGAAGAAACCGGTGAGCCTTCCACACCCGAGCTTGAAGCCTATCTGAAGCGCGTTGCCGTGGGACTGCACCCCGGACAACAGGCTGAAATCAACCTGAACGCTCCCAAGTGGCTGGCGGCGGCGGTGACAGCGCTCAAAGAAGGCTACATCCTGACGATCGATTACGGCTATCTTGCGGCGGAACTCTACGCTTCACGCCGCAAACTTGGGACGCTGCTCTGTTATTACCGGCACCAGGTCGAGGAAAATCCCTACCTCCGGCTCGGCTTGCAGGATATCACCACGCATGTCGATTTCAGCTCGCTGATGTCCCGGGGGGAAGAGCTGGGACTGCAGAAAGTCTGGTTCGGAGAGCAGTACCGTTTCCTCCTCTCAGCCGGCATCATCGAGGAGATCGAGGAGATCGAACGCTCCGACAAATCCGCCGAGGAAAAACTGCGGCTCCGCTTGACTCTCAAAAAGCTGATCATGCCCGAGGGAGGGATGGGCGACACCTTCAAAATCCTGATTCAGTGCAAAGGGGTTGCTGCTCCTACACTGCTCTGCCAGCGTCGGATCGGAGGGTAAATGCCGGCGTTCATGTCTGCCGAAATCCGCGGAATCGTGTTTGATCTGGATGGCACCCTGTATGTGTGCGACCGCTTTGCCGCCGAGATTCAACACGCGGCTGTCACGTATTTCGCCAATCTCCGGGGTATAAGCCGGGAGGAAGCGGGCCTGCTGATGGCAGCCACCCGGAGCCGACTCACGGAAGAGAGCGGTATGGTGCAGACGATCTCTGCGGTCTGCACCGAGTTGGGGGGGAGCGTGCAGGAACTGCATCGTTTCTTTGAGGCAACCCTGCGCCCCGAAGCATATCTTGTTCGGGACGAGCGGGTCATCCGCCTGCTGGAGCGTCTTGCCGAGCGGTTTTCACTCTACATCTACACAAACAACAACAGGGTTCTGACGGCCCGGATTCTGAATTACCTCGGCCTTGACGGGATGATGAGCGGCATTTTCACCATTGATGATACCTGGCGCGGCAAGCCGAATGAAGAGATGGTGGTGAGGGTGTTGGCAGGGACCGGGCTTGCCCCGCACGAGGCACTGTTTGTCGGAGATCGCTATGATGTGGACCTGCGCGTTCCGGAACAGCTCGGCTGCCCGGTTTATCTGAGCCAGACTCTGGAGCAGCTGTTGCGTCTGGAAGAACTGCTTAACACCCAACCACCCCCAACCCCTCCTTTGTAAGGAGGGGAGTTTAAAGTCCCCCTCCTATTTTAGGAGGGGTTAGGGGTGGTAAGGTTTCCGTCTTTTCCTCGTAAGTACTTCAGCAGTTCCTGCATATCCTCCGGCGGTTCGGTCGTAAACTCCATATAGTCACCACTTGCCGGATGAATGAAGCCGAGGCAGCGGGCGTGCAGCGCCTGGCGGCCAAGCCGGTTGATCATGCCGCGCAGCTGGGTGTCGGGAATATTGTTGCAGCGGCCGCCATCCGGATAGAGCGGATCCCCCAGCAACGGGAAGCCGGCTTCGGTCAGATGCACCCGGATCTGATGGGTCCGCCCGGTTTCCAGCCGCAGTTCCACCAGAGAAACCCTGCCGTAGCGTTCCTTCACCTTCCAGCGGGTCACCGCGTGCTTGCCGTTTTTGGCCTTGCCGGACAAACGCAGCCGTTCGGTCGGATGGCGTCCGATGATCCCCTCGATTTTGCCGGTATCCTCCGGAGGTGAACCATAGATAAGCGCCTGGTAGATGCGCTTGACGGTGTGAGCGCTGAACTGTTCCGACAACGCCTGATGGGCGCGGTCATGTTTGGCGGCGACCAGCACTCCGGAAGTCCCCTTGTCGAGGCGATGAACGATGCCGGGGCGCAGTTCTCCGCCGATGCCGGCCAGATCACGGCAGTGGGCCAGCAGGGCGTTGACCAGCGTGCCGCTGGTGTTCCCGGCTCCCGGATGCACGACCATCCCGGCAGCCTTGTTGATGACAATCAAATCACCGTCTTCGTACAGCACCTCCAGCGGGATCGCCTCAGGCAACGGTTCGGCTGGCAACGGCGGCGGGATATCGACCTCGATCTGCTCCCCACCCTTCAGCTTCAGCGAAGTCCGCACCTCTTTGCCATCTACCAGTACGCTGCCGGTTTCGATCAATCTCTGCACCGTAGCCCGGGACTCGCCTCCCAATTCACGGCTCAAAAAAAGATCAATCCTGGTCGGTTCGTTTTCCGGGGAGAATGTAAGTGAATAATGATTCATATCGTTCCTCATAAACAGCAAAGGCGCACCGAAGAAGGCACGCCTTGCAGAAATAATACCTATGGCCGTTCGTTACCAGATGGAAGATTCGATTTTGCCCGCCCGCTTGATCAGGACATCGACAACAGCAATCTCGTAAACCAGATCCGGATTGATATCGGTGGAGACCCGTGAGAGGAAATGCTGACGCCCCTCTTCAAGCTCCTCTTTAAGAACGTCAAAAATATTGTCGTTCTTGATGCCGTTCTCGACCTTTTCCTTGTTGTACATGGCCACGTCGGAGAGAATGGCTCTGGCCAGCCGTTTTGCCTGATCCGGATTATCTATCATGTTCATGGATGATGTCCCTCATGTGTGGTAGGGGCGTAGTACATACACCCTTTTTGGGCAACGGTTTCGGTTTCTGCGACAGAGGCACAAGCATTGCCCCACTGCAAAATATCCATACGGGTTGACACCATAGCATTATTTTAAGCGTAATGCAAAGTAGATGCTCGCATCGCCGCGCCTTACCAGCACGGTAATGTTTCCCGCCTTGGCAGCCTGCTGGATGACGCGGGCATATTCCGCGGTTGTGGCAATCTTTTTACGATTTATCGATACGATCACGTCCCCGCGCTTGATGCCCGATTCAGCGGCTATCCCGCCGCGGACCGAATCGACGACCACCACACCCTGCCCGGAGTTTTCGACGATCAGTCCGAGCAGATCTGCATCACCCTCCTGCTGGAGGTCGCCTCTCTGCTCGCTCTGGCGTTTGGGCGCGGAATCGGCATTGGCCAGAGTCATGCTCAGTTCAAGCGGCTTGCCATCGCGGAAGATGGAGATTTTCGCAACCGTGCCGACGCCCGCTTCGGCAACCATCCGCTGGAGGTGCGACGGGTCCTTGACTTCGCTCCCGTTCACCCCGGTGATGACATCTCCCTGACGGATGCCGGCCTTATCGGCCGGTCCACCTTTGATTACATTGTTGACCAGTGCGCCTTTGGCCTGTTTCAGCCCGAATGATTGCGCCAGCTCTTCGGTTACCGGCTGGATCGTGACGCCGATATACCCCCGGCTGACGTTCCCTTTCTGAATCAATTGGGTAAAAATCGGTTTGGCCATGTTAACCGGAATCGCAAACCCGATCCCCTGCCCGGCGGCCACAATGGCGGTGTTGATGCCGATCACCTCTCCGTAGACATTAAGCAGCGGCCCCCCCGAATTGCCGGGGTTGATAGAGGCATCGGTCTGGATAAAGTTCTCGTAGGTTTCAATACCCATGTTGGAGCGACCGGTAGCGGATATGACGCCAACCGTCATGGTACGATCCAGACCGAAGGGGTTGCCGATGGCAATCGCCCACTGCCCGACGTCAAGCTTGTCG